>Ga0265297_10000639_pt1 | contig 99193 bp, 105 predicted proteins | sample Munlanlwell13791_FD_192502 | JGI IMG/M metagenome (GOLD analysis project Ga0265297, IMG submission 192502) | Leachate microbial communities from a municipal landfill in Southern Ontario, Canada - Leachate well 137-91 | ecosystem: Engineered > Solid waste > Landfill > Unclassified | place...
GTCTCACCTGCCCACAGCCCATTACTTATTACCTCCCTTTCTTCAAGGGTTAAACGATGATATTTGTTTTTCATAGCAAAACCTTAAATGATTTTAAAGTTTTGCGCTAGTCCTTTGAACCCAGTAGTAGCATGCTTGACAAATATATAAAAATGTGCTATACTATTTAATCAAGCTGATAAAGCACTTTACAATTAGTTGGTAAAAATATGGGGGTAGTAGTTGCATTTGGCAAGCAGATGATTTCCGGCCTCGCTAGAAATTTTCTGCTCTAAGTGTAGCCTGCAGGCCTATGGCCATAAACAGGCGATCCCGTCTTACGGCGGGAAAATACCTCCATATTTTTGCTAATTAGTTAGCACTTTAAAATTTTCAAACTTCTAACAAAGGGCATTTAGAGATCCCATTTAATTAAAATGTACATTTTATACATAGCGGGAATCCTCTAGCCCTTTGTCAGGAGTTTGAAAAAATAATTTTCAAGACAAGAAAGGAGGCATACCAATGCCAAACACAGGAATATATTTTTTCACAGTTGATTCCGACGGTAACCCTGTCTTAACCCCAGTTCCTCAGGGAATTGAGATGACAGATGTTCCCGTTATTGACTAACAAAGGGAGCTTCTCCCCCCTTCATTAGAAGGAGAGAATTAGAAGGAGAGAGCTTGCTCCCTTCTTCATCTCAGGACGGGATAGTCTCAAGTAGATTATTTTGTCTTGAGATGAGGAAAAAAGAGCCTTTGGCTCTTTCAATATATTTGAAAATTTAACCAAACAAAGGAGGAGTAAAATGGAAAAGGAAGGTTTATGGCGGCCATACAGAGTGGACGCACTTTTACCCGAAGCCGAGGAGCTCAAGAACATCTTGGGGCTTAAAGGCCTATTGCACAATTGCGTCTTAACACCGGGTGACAACGAAAGAATTGTTGCGGCAGTCAACGAGCTGGAAGGGACTATGTTTAAGGTGAAACATTTCAGCTTTACGGCACCGCAGAGTTACGTCAATCCTGAAAGATGCAAAGCGTCGCTTCTTTGCACCCCGGGCGGAAACATGTTGCCTGGCCATTCCTATGAAAGGTACGGAATTCGGTACATCTGCGGTCTCCGGCACTTTGTGCTGGTGACAACCAACTGCTTTCGGAACAAGGAAGACGTGGTTACGGAATGGGAAATTTTGTTCGTGACATTCGAAGAGGAAAGCAGATGTAATCACTCAATCAACGTGGTTGAACAATCTTATTTCCTCACCATGCCGACGATTCTCCGCGCCCGCTACACTCTTGGTGAACGGTTGAAAACCCCGCTGCCCAGCTATGAGCAAGTCCTGGACGAGATCACCAAGAAGGTGGCTGGTATAAAGGACGGCAAGGCTCAGGCGATATTCCGGAAATTCGCACCCGCCATGGCTGTGACATACATCAGAGCCTTTGGCGGGGAAGCTGAAATGCCGGAGCGCAATGAAGCCCCCGAAATCATCGAAGAACACCACGCGCAGCCTGCCATTTTGGCTGACAACACGGACAATGTGTCAACGACCAAGGTCAATCCCGAGATTGCCGATATGGAGGCAAAGGCCATGTCCGAGGACAAGAAACTCAGGCGGCGCAGACACCCGAAAACGGAAAACCCCGCAATCGAAGAACGGGTCCCCGCAGCTGCCTAGCGCCCAAAACAGCGCATACAGCAAGGGCGGAACTTACAAAGTTCCGCCCATCCACTCAAAATCACAAAGCAATTTGCGGTTTTAAGTGGGACAACAAAGTCCTAATAAAGGAGGTACTCCGTGCTTAAATTTATTAGATAATAGATTATTAAAAGGCACCAAATATCTTAGGGGAGAGAAACTTCTCTCCCCGCGCCGCCCAAAATTACAAGCAATTTGCAGTTTTAGGCGGGGCTACCGAGTCCTTTAATTTTAAAAAGAAGGGAGGGAGGTAAAATGACAGGCATTGATTACTCGTCGCGTGCCTGGTGTGCCACCGCAGGCAAGAAGAGCCTGTAGGAGCATTCGCGGAAAATTTGAAAGCAAATCGGCGAACAAAGGCGACCCCTGCCTGCAATGAAGCGATGATAAGCAAATTGCTAAGGAGTGTGCAGACGGTAGCATGACCGTCCCAAAGGAACAGGGATCCTTAGGGCTAGACTATCTAGTTTAGCCCATCATACTAAGATCTTAAAATAATTTGAGATTTTAGTAGGATACTTAACGTATCTGTAACATTGAAAATTTTTGAAGAAAGGAGCGAGAAAACTGTGTTTTTTCTCATGCCTGGATCATTTGTGATAGTTTCGGTTTCCCAGAAGCCGTAAATCTCTGGGCTCTGATTTAAATCAGAGAGGTATTAATGCTGCGCCCCGATATTATCGCGTAGCTTAAACCACATATATTCCGCCACTCGACGAATCGGCGGAACACCATAAAATCACAAGTCGTGCCAAAGGAGGAGGAATGCGTCAGCTTTCTCTTTGGGGTTCGCTTTCGTTAACCCCTGCCTAAGAAATTAGGAAAACGAAGGGAGATTGCTGTTTGCTGGCGGAATTATTGCCGGACATAGAAATTTTAATTTTTTCGAGCGGCATGACTACGGCTTAGCCGTAGATAAATTCTGCCAGGCAGATGCCTGCAAAATACACTCGCAGCAATCTCGCAGGCAAACATTCATTTTGACCCGTACGCGCGCCCCGGCACCGCACCCGCAACGATTAACTTAAGCGGGTGGCAAAGCCGGGGCGCAATCGCGAATTGTGCCATCTAGCCAGGACTCAGACAATTATCGACCTGGCAAGGCGCTTTCTCAGCGAAATTCCAACCAAAATTTATATCGAACACGTCGCGAGAGGAGACCCCTCAAATGAAACGGAACAAAGATAGCCCTGCTCACACTTGTGAGCATCTCAAATCCATATGACCGCCGGCACCAACGACGCCGAGAGCCTCAAACTGGCCTAAACATTGTGTTTATGTCCAGAAAAAATAGAGGCTAACCCAGTCTGCCCTGGTTCTAGCCGCACCGTAAAAAAACGATGTTGCAAGAAAAACCGGGCGCATACAAACCTAAATTAACATAGACCCTGGATTAACTAATCCAGGGTCTAATTTATTTAATTAAAAAAAGACAAACCGTCCTTGTGTCATTCAGAGAGAAGCGTGGAATTCTTGAACTAATAGATTATTCGTTTCACTCCGAAAGACGGTTTGTCTTTTTTATTTTGGGGAAGTAGTTTTATTTACCTTTGAGAGCGTCTTTTAAAGCTTTGCCAGACTTGAATTTTGGAATAACAACTTCTGGAATGTCAATTTTTTCATTCGGCTTTTGCGGATTCACGCCTTTGCGGGCATGCCTGATTTTGGCAGAAAAAGTGCCAAAGCCGGTTAAAACAACTTCTTCTTTTCTTTTCAAACTGTCAGTAATAAGCGCCAGCATGCTTTCCAAAACTTCTTCAGCCTGTTTTTTGGTTAGGTTTGTTTTTGAGGCTAAAGCCTCAATGAGAGCGGCTTTATTCATATGGGTTTGAATTATGAATTATGAGATCTGAATTATGATTTATTAAATTGTTACTTCAGTATTAATCCTCTCTATTTTTATAGCTTTTTGGGTTTTGGGATTTATTTCCAGATAAACGCCATTAATCTGGCATAAACCTGATTCTGGAATTTCACCCGGTTCGTTTATTTGGGTTAGATAATTTTTAATAATTATTTTTTTATCCAAGCCAATGACAGAATTTTTTGCGCCTATAAAACCCAAATCAGATATGTAGGCAGCGCCATTATCTAAAATCCGTTCATCAGCAGTCTGTACATGAGTATGGCTGCCGATTAAGGCTGAAACTCTGCCATCAAGATAATAACCCAAGGCTACTTTCTCGCTGGTGGCTTCAGCATGAAAATCCACAATTATGCCTGCTAGTTTGTCCTTTTTGTGGTTCTCCAGGATTTGATTAATGGTTTTAAACGGGTCGTCAAAATCTTCCCTGAAAAATACTCTACCCACTAAGTTTACCACAAGCAGAGTATTTAGGCCAATTTTAACAATTTTTTCACCTTTGCCGGTTGTGCCTTCAGGATAATTGGCTGGCCGCAATAAAGGTGAATCTTTTTTGTTTAATATTGCATAAACATCATTTTTATCCCAGACATGATTGCCAGAGGTAAAAACATCTATGCCAATCTCCTGCATTTCTTTAATCGTTGGTTCAGTCACGCCTTTGCCATGAGCCAGATTTTCAACATTAGCCATAATTAAATCAGGCTGATATTTATCTTTTAAATCAGGCAGGGCTTTGGTTATGGCCTGGCGGCCGATTTTACCAAAAATGTCGCCGAAGAAGAGGATTTTGATGGGAGTCATATGGTTGAAATGACAAATAACCAATAACAAATAACAAATAAATCTCAAATCTCAAATCCCAAATTTTATAGTTTGATTATTGTAATTTGGTATTTGGTTATTATTTGGAGCTTGGTGCTTGTATCTTGAGATTTAATTAACGCGCGTATTCAGTCACTCTCATTTCCCTGATCACATTAACCTTAATTTCACCGGGATACTTGAGTTCCTCCTCAATTTTGTGAGCAATGTCTTGAGCTAATTTGGCAGCGCCTAAATCATCAATTTCATCCGGAGTGACAAAGACACGCACTTCGCGGCCAGCCTGGATAGCATAAGATTTTTGCACGCCAGCAAAGGAATTCGCAACTTTTTCCAGTTCTTCCAATCTTTGTAAATATCTCTCATAAGTATCTTTGCGGGCACCAGGGCGGGCGCCTGAAATAGCATCAGCCACTTTAACAATGATGCCTTCTAAAGTTTTTGGCGCATCTTCATGATGAGCAATACACATGTAGGCAATATCTTCAGGCATATTGAATTTTTTCATGATGTCATAACCAATTTCCGGATGTCCGCCTTTGACTTCCTGGTCAACGGCTTTGCCAATATCATGGAAAAGTCCGCCTTTTTTACAGACAGTGACATTAGCTTTTAATTCTTCAGCCAAAAGGCCAGAAATATGAGCCACCTCTAAAGAATGCAAAAGCACATTATGTCCATAGCTGGTTCTGAATTTTAGGCGTCCCAGAATTTGGACTAATTTAGGATCAATGCCAGTGATTCCCATTTCATATAAGGCATCTTCACCGGCTTTCTTGATTTCAATGGCAATTTCTCTTTTGGCACTTTCAATGGCTTCTTCAATTTTGGTCGGGTGAATACGTCCGTCTAAAATTAAAGCTTGTAAAGCGCGTTTGGCCACCTGGCGTCTAATCGGAGAGAAGCCTGAAATGGTAATGGCCATAGGAGTATCATCAACTACAATTTCAGTGCCGGTTAATTGTTCAATGGAACGGATGTTTCTGCCTTCACGGCCAATGATTCTGCCTTTCATTTCATCATTCGGCAGATCAACTGTGGTAGTTGTTATTTCCTGAGCATGGGAAATAGAACATCTTTGAATGACAAGAGATAAAATATCTTTGGCTTTTCTTTCTAATTCATCTTGCCCTTCAGCCTGCAGTTTTCTCATGCGAGCCAGAATATCTTCTTTAATAACTCTTTCCGTGTTTTCCAACAGCACATCTTTGGCCTGGTCTTTGGTCATTTTGGCGATCTTTTCCAGCTTTTCCATTTGTTCCTCACGAATTTTAGCGACCCTTTCCTTTATTTCTTCCACTTCTTTGGCTCTTTCTAATAACCTTTGCTGTTTGTTTTCTAAATCTAGAAGTTTTTGGTCAAAAATGCTTTCTCTTTTTTCCAATCTTTGCTGTAAATGCGACAAATCAGCGCGTCTTTGCTGTTCTTCACGCTTGGCTTCATCAATAATTTGCAAAGCCTTGTCTTTGGCCTGGAGCAAGATTTCTTTCTGTTTGTTTTTTGATTCATTGATTAAATGTTCAGCCTTGGCTTCAGCGCCTTCTATTTCTCTTTTAGCCAGAAATTTTCTGACAAAATAACCAATAACAAAACCGGCTACCACGGCAGCTGCTGAAATACTAAATGTTAAAAAATCCATATTTTTTCCTATCGGAAAACAGAGAGCGGATTTAAAGGGACATTAAATAAGAGCGATTTTTAAGGGAGAAATCGTCTTGATAGAAGTTTTGACAATAAGGTTTTGTTTATATGAGTTCATGATAATGTATAAATCTTCCTATTTAATACCAATAAATTTATGGTCGCAAATCCAAATCTCTATTTTTTTATTTATTAGTGATTTTAGTTTAGCATAAATGATTTATTTAGGCAAGTCAGAGCTTTAAATTGACTTTTTAGCCTTAAATCTGTATATTTAATGAATAAGCAAATATGAAAAATTTATTTTTTAGCCCATGAATGTTTCAGAATTAGCCAGAAAATTTAAAGTAACTTCAACTGAACTTTTGGATATATTGCCGGAATTTGGTTTTGATATCGGCAAAAGAGCGATTAAAGTTGATAATAAAGTGGCACAAAAGATTATCAAAATGGGTCAGAAAATTCAAGACAAAATATCGGAGATTAAGACCGCCAAAAAAGAAGAATTAGCCGAAATTAAAAAAATTCCCGAAACCGCAGAAGCAATACAGGAAATAAAAATACCGGCGGCTATTACGGTCAGAGATTTTGCCCAGGTCATGAATAAACCCATTAATGCTGTGATAAAGGAATTAATGAAAAATGGCGTCCTGGCTTCTTTAAATGAAAAAATTGATTATGATACAGCGGCGATTATTGCTGATGAATTTGGCTTAAAAATTTCTTTAGCCGCTGATGAAGAAGATCAAGAAGAGGCAGGTGGAAAAATTAAAAATATTTTATCTCAAGAAAAAAAATCGCAATTAAAATCCAGAGCGCCAGTTGTGGTAGTAATGGGCCACGTAGATCACGGCAAAACAAAATTATTGGACACTATTAGAAAAACAAATGTGATGGCTGGCGAAGCGGGCGGGATCACCCAGCATATAGGCGCTTATCAGGTGAAAAAAAAGGGGCATTTAATTACCTTTATAGATACGCCAGGCCATGAAGCGTTTACTGCTATGCGTTCCCGCGGAGCTAAGGTCGCAGATATTGCCATTTTAGTCGTGGCTGCCAATGATAGCGTTAAGCCGCAAACCGTTGAAGCAATTAAAATTATCTCCCAGGCAAAAATTCCCATGATTGTGGCGATTAATAAAATTGATTTGCCGGAAGCAGATATTGAAAAAGTTAAAAAAGATCTATCAACTTTGAATCTATTGCCTGAAGACTGGGGCGGACAGACTATTTGCCGGCCTATTTCTGCCAAGGAAAATATAGGCATTGATGAACTCTTAGATACTATAATTTTAATAACTGAGATGGAGAAAGACAAAATTGTGGCTAACCCAAATAAAGAAGCGGTCGGCACGATTATTGAAGCGCATATTGATCAAGGCGAGGGTCCAGTGGCAACTATTTTAATTCAAAATGGCACTTTAAAATTAGGCGATAATTTATGTATTGAGGAAGCTTTTTTCGGCAAAGCGCGCGCTTTGAAAGATTTTACTAATCAAGACATTGCCGAAGCTTTGCCTTCCACTCCCGTAAAAATAATAGGTTTGAAATTTCCGCCCAAAGTAGGAGATATATTAGAGGTGACTTGTAAGATAGAAAGAAGGCATAAAAAGGTCAGGGGCCAGGAAGCTTTTAGAAGCGAAGCAGTGCGCAAACAGATTTCTAAACGCGCTGAAGAAAGAAATGAAGAAGACCAGAAAAAGTTAAATTTAATAATTAGAGCAGATGTTTTAGGTTCATTAGAAGTTATCAGCGAATCAATTGAAAAAATTGAGTCCAAAGAAGTTAAAGCTGACATTATTTTTAAAGGCCTTGGCAGCATTACTGATGCGGATATTGATTTGGCTTCAAGCACCCAGGCAATTGTTTTGGGTTTTCATGTTAAAGCCACAAGTTTAGCAGATGAATTAGCCAGAGAAAAAAAAGTAGATATAAAATATTACACTGTTATTTATAAATTATTAGATGAAGTCAAAGAAAAATTGTCAGCCTTGCTTTCGCCTGAAATTTTGAGCAAAGAAATCGGCCAGGCAGAAGTTTTAGCAATTTTTAAAAGTGAGTCCAAGAATATGATTTTGGGAGTCAAAGTTTTGGCAGGCAAAGTCTCCAAAGATTTAAAGGCGAAAGTTTTTCGCAAAAATGAATTAATTGAAACTGGCGACATTACTGATGTGCAAATTGGCAAAGAAAGAGTGACTGATGCTATGGCTGGCCAGGAATGCGGGCTTAAATTTGTGGGCAGACCTGAGGTAAAAATTGGCGATCGCCTGGAATTATATAAAGAAGAAGAGATTATGAAAAAAATAGCGACCTAAATATTTTTTTAGATCGCTAAGCCTCGGATTTGCCGGAAATAAATTTAAAGACTGCTGTTGCCAGCCAGATGAAGAATAAACAAAGTAAGGCTAGGCCTGTGCTGATCAGAAAAATAATCAGCAGTATTAGCAGATAATACCCGATGATTGTGGAGATTATTCCAAGTTGGGTCAGAATGATGTAACTTGGAATTCCTACCAAAAGCAATGCCATAAGACAAATGGCCGCTAAGGTTAATTTCCTTAACAGATTAATGGTTTTTGCCTTCATTTAGTCGCCTCCTTTGATTTTTAGTTATAAGAAATATATCATATTTTAATAATTTTGTCAATATACTATGTCTGAAATTAAACTAACCTCAGCAAATTTTGAGGAAGAAGTATTAAAAAGCAAGGTGCCTATTTTGGTTGATTTTTGGGCTGAATGGTGCGGCCCGTGCAAAATGATGGGCCCTGTTTTAGAACAATTAGCCACAGAAATGGAAGGCAAGCCTGTTAAAATAGCCAAATGCAATGTTGATGAAAATCAGGATTTGGCGCAGAAGTATAATATTATGTCCATTCCGGCTTTTAAGATTTTTAAAAATGGGCAGGTGGTGGAAGAATGGGTGGGTGCTCAAACATTGGAGGGATTGAAATCTAAGTTAGAGAAAATAATTTGATAACGGAACCACTGATTTTATTTGTGCAATCAGTGTATAGAATCAGTGGTTCAGCTAACTTTATAAAACTTATGCCAGAACAATACGACCTAATCATCATCGGCGGCGGTCCAGCCGGTTTAACCGCTGGAATTTATGCATCCCGCCGCAATTTAAAAACCCTGATTATTACCAAAAATATAGGCGGTCAGGCCAGTAGTGCCAGCTGGGTGGAAAATTATCCTGGTTTTGACAAGGTTAATGGTTATGAATTAATGCAAAAATTTCAAAAGCAGGCAGAAAGTTTTGGCAGTGAGTTTAAATATGAAGAAATCGCCAAGGTAGAGAAAAAAAATAAGCATTTTTTGGTCAAGACAGTGACCGGCAATGAATTTGAGTCAATCAGCGTAATTTTAACTTTTGGCAAAACCCCCAGCAACTTAAATGTACCTGGCGAAAAAGAATTTACTGGCAAAGGCGTGGCTTATTGCGCGACTTGCGATGGCCCATTATTTAAAAATAAAATTGTAGCAGTAATTGGCGGTGGAAATTCGGCCTTAGAATCTGCTGATTATATGTCTAAAATTGCCCAAAAAGTATTTTTAATACATCGTCGCGAGGAATTTAGAGGCGAAGCGATTTTAATTGATCGGATAAAGAAAGACCCTAATATTGAATTAAAATTAAATAAAACCGTGGCTGAAATTAAAGGCGATAAGTTTGTTCAGTCAATTATTTTAGAAGATGCGAAGACTAAAGCCAAAGAAGAATTAAAATTGGACGGGATATTTGTGGAAATCGGGTATAGCGTTGATGCCAGCGCGATTAAGGATCTGGTTAAAACAAATGAAAAAAATGAAATTATAATTGATGAGGCCTGTCAGACAAGTTTAGAAGGCGTTTTTGCGGCCGGTGATGTGACTGATATAAAATTTAAACAAATTGTAATTTCCGCTGCTGAAGGAGCCAAGGCAGCTTTGACCGCATATAAATATATCCAGGATATTAAAGGGACCAAAGAGGCAATATTTGATTGGGGGAAGAAGTAAACCACGGATTTTTGTTCACGGATTGCACGGATATGAAAAGGTGATAATTTTAACCACGGATTTTGATCACGGATTGCACGGATATTTTGATGCATGAACTCAAAAATTCGGTGCTGGAATGATAGATTTTTTTCTGTTACTGAATTTAAGTACAACCTTTTCTGCCCCCCTCTTTTTTAAGGAGGGGAAAGCGTGGATGAGAATTTTGTAAATTTGTATTTAGATTCGTAATTTCGTAGGGCATATTGACTTTGCCCTTTTTTGTTTTTTTGATAAAATTAAAATGCGAATCTGCGAATTGCCCGAATCTACAAATATGGTTAAGCCAGGGAACTATTTGTAAATTTGTAAAAGATTCGTAATTTCGTAGGGTCTTACGTTTTTTAACCAATCTAACCATGGACGAGCAAGCCAAAGATTTCATCAACAAAGATTTTATCTACGCCATTGTGGGCGCGACAGCCAATAAAAATAAATATGGGCACAAGGTTTTAGTTGATTTAAAGAAGAAGGGTTTTAAAGTTTTGCCAGTTAATCCCAAGTATGAAGAAATTGCTGGTTTGGTTTGTTATCCTGATTTAATTTCTATTGAGGAAAGGCCTGATGTTGTGGTTATGGTTTTGGGCGAGGAAAATGCTAAAAAGATAATGAAAGATTCCATTGATTTAAATTTAAATCGCATTTGGTTTCAGCCTGGCTCTGAATATCCGCCTGCAGTCCAAATGGCCCAGAGCGCCGGGTTTAAAATCATAATAGGCGAATGCCTGATGGCAGAAACAGAAAATTTATAAAAAAAGACAAACCGTAATTTTACAGGCCACTTTAGTGGTCGTACGATGACATGGCCTCGCCAATGCGGGCTAAAGTCATCAGTAATGTAAAAGGTTTGTCTTTTTTAATTTGCACTGTTTGACATTTTCCGAAAACATGCTAAGGTAAAATGAAGTCCTTTTAAAATCACAGAAAGGAGCAGATAATGCAGTGCCCGTATTTGGACAAGCTAGACAAAAGGTTTTTAGTCTATAAGACTAAGAGCTTGTACTTAAACCATTGCACGGCGACTGAATTCAAAAAAGTTTTCGGAGATTTTACTTCTCTCACTTTTAAAAATGAGGAATTTACCCAGTTTACAATAGAAAATGATCTGGGAGAAATGTCTATAATTTTTGACAGTGTTAGCGGGTTGTTGATTTATATCAGTTTGGAATTGTATGAAGACATAGCTTTGCCCGAATTTTTGACCAGATATGGTTATGAGAAGTATGCCTATTTTGAATTCTTAGGCAACAACTATTTAGCTTTTAACCAGAATTTGGCTGTCAGGCTGAGCTTGAAAACTAAATTGGTCGTAAGTTTGTCTTTTGCCAATAGCAACTATGTCCAAAAAGCTGAAACAGAATTTTTTGAAGCAATGAAAAAAGCTTTGGAAAACATGGAGGTTGAGAACGCAGGCGCGCCAAAGGTGATCTGCTTAACTGTCCAGTAAAAGCCCTGTACCACATAGGATGCAAGGCGGGGAGGAATCATGGACTTGCCTTATGTTAAAAACGGAATACTTTTTTTGGAAGAAGAAAAAATCCCAATTGTTGATTGTACTTATCAGCAATTGGTTGCGATCCTAAATGAACCGGAAGAAGCTATTCTAATTGATAATACAAATTGGGCAACATTTTGTTTCCCCAATGATTATGGCACGCTGAAAGCCCATTTTATTCTGCACGATCACAATCTGGAACCCGGAAAAAATGGCGAACAATTACTGGAATTTACCAAAGCAACATTAGCAGAGATATATTTTGAGCTGTACTCTCCAGTGGCCTTGCCAGCATTAAGTGAAAAACATGGCCAGCCCAGATTTCTGCAAAGTAATGGCATAACCTTTGCCGCATTTAATGAGAACTTTTTGGCCAAAATGAAAAATGGCAAGGAAGTTGACTGCCTCTGGTTTTTAAACTTTGAGGCCATGAAAAAAAGCACATTGCCTGATTTTTACAAAGAGCTGCAATTACTCTTTGTTTCCCAATTAATACATTAGCCCCGCGGAGCGAGGCTTTAAACAGTCGTTTTTTTAGGAACTGATTTTCTAAAAAACAAACCCCACCATTAAGGCGGGGTTTTTTCTATTTAGGCGGCTAGGAGCTTTATGGCTCTTTGTCGTTTTTCATTATCCAGATCATATTTGTCGTCATTGACAATGGCTAGGAGTTCTTTGGGATTGCTTTTTGCAAGGCTGAAAATGCAGGAATCGATCTGTCTGATCATATCATAATATTCATAGCCACTATATCTTCCTTTATAACATGCTTCAACGAGTTTTTTCAGAAAAATGAGTTCTTTGATGGTGTTGGCTTTTTTTAGCCATTTTTCAAAGTTGCTATTTAGCTCATTTGTTACAGAAGACCTATCGTAGCCACCTTGCTTTTGCGATAATTTTTGGAGCTGTACCAATTCTTGGGGCGATTCCAGCAAATGGCAAGCACGTATAAAAAGTATTTCCCACGGCCAATCGCGGGTTCTCCTTTTTTTCATCGCTATTATTAGTGCGGCGAAGTTGAAGACATTATTAAAGATATAGTCATGCAAAAACGACTCCAGCTTTTTAGAGATTTCATAAAAACCTTTTTTTTCGGCCAGGAAATAAACTTCTATTTTCTCGCTGAGTGAAAGGTTTTTAAAAAAAGGATTGGTTTTGCCTTTCTGAAAGGCAACCAGGCCTGCCAAGATTTTGCCTTTTTGTTTTTCAAGTTTTTTTAAATCAATTGCCATGATTTACCTCCTGAATTGATTTTTTATTACCTTATCATTTTGGCTGACTTTGTCAAGAAGATAATGGTTTTTAGTGCAGTTGAAAAATTTTTATATAGGTAACAACAATTGACAAAATAATTTTGATTTGTTAATAATTAATTATTAAATCCTGATAATTAGTCAGTGAAAATGCCGGTAAGCTAAAAATACAAAAGGAGGATGTATGCCAAAAAACGAAATTGACGGCTACCCTGACGGCTTTCGTATACGTTCAAGGCAAGAGCAGGTTGAAACTCTGCTTAGTCATTTTTCAAACCTTGACCCAAACCATATTGAAGAACTGGCCAAAGGCAATTTGCCTGAAAGTGCTGAAGGCTGGGCAGTGATACCTAGTCCAGGAAAAATTGCCCCGACATACTTTGAGGCGCTGAAAAAGATACTTGAGCATATTCCGGAAATTAGCGGTTATTGGAATTGGCGCGAAGAATTAGTCAAAAATCAACAGCATTTGGAACTAGTTTGGAAGACCAAGAAAACACATGATTTTCTGATGGCTAAACAGCCTGGGGATTTTTGGGTCTTCCCATTCCAGTTCGGCAAAAATTGGCCTTGGGTGCTCACGCCATTCTGTGAGGTTAAACGTACCATGCGTTTTGCAGATAATGAATTTGGTTTCGGACCGTACGAATTGGCAATTTTGATGCTGACTCACCCCGACAGAATAACTGGTCCATATCAGCAGTATGTTTACAGCGCCGGTTGTGAACATAAAAATAAGGCTGGTTTTAATTTCAGTTTTGGCTTTAGCTGGAGTTATGGCTACGAAAAACAGACCCTGCAATATGGTATGAGCAACCGGGTTGAGGAGTGGGGAGATGTCACTGGCTTTCTCTCCCCGTGAATTTTGGCCTTGGCTTGCCTCGGCAAAGCGGGCCAACCGAAGTTGGCTTTGAATCCTAAATAATTAGCGATTCTATTGTTGGCTACGGTCAACGATGGATGGGGCTTGAGATACTAAATCTTGAGCCCCTTTTAAATTTGACCACGCCCTTCGCGAAGAGCGTGGTTGAAAAATTTTTAGTTTTAGCGTAAAATTTGGTTATGGTCAAATGGCCAATAAGCCATTAGGCATTAGCTATATGAAATAAATTTTCCAAGAACTTATGCCCAATAGCTTTATGGCTATATGGCTTTAATTTTATAAAACAATGCAACAATACAACCCCCAACAAATAGAGCCCAAATGGCAAAAATACTGGGAAGATAAAGAGTTAAATAAGGCCGAGGATTTTTCTAAAAAGCCCAAGTTTTATTGTTTGATTGAATTTCCTTATCCGTCTGGCGAGGGCTTGCATGTTGGCCATCCGCGTTCATACACGGCTTTGGATATTCTGGCGCGTAAAAAAAGAATGCAGGGCTTTAATGTGATGTATCCGATTGGCTGGGATGCTTTTGGTTTGCCAGCTGAAAATTATGCGATTAAAACCGGTACGCACCCAAAAATAACCACTGAAAAAAATATTTTTAATTTTAGACGCCAGATGAAGATGCTCGGCTTGTCTTATGACTGGTCTCGGGAAATTAATACGACTGATCCCAAATATTATAAATGGACCCAATGGATTTTTTTACAACTTTTCCATAAAAATCTGGCTTACAAAACCAAAATGGATATTAACTGGTGCACCAAATGCAATGTTGGTTTGGCAAATGAAGAAGTGGTTAATAATCTTTGTGAGCGTTGTGGTGGCGAAGTCTATCGTAGAGAAAGAGAACAGTGGATGCTGAAAATTACTGATTATGCTGATCGGCTTTTGGCCGATTTGGATACTGTTGATTATTTGGAAAAAATAAAAAAACAGCAAAGCGATTGGATTGGCAAAAGTTATGGGGCGCAGATTGTTTTCAAAGTTAAAAGCAAAACAATGTTGCCTAAGGAACATTTATATGATTTGCCGGTTTATACTACCAGGCCAGATACTCTTTTTGGCTGTACTTATATGGTCGTAGCTCCAGAACATGAATTAATTGATAAGTATAAAGACCAGATTGATAATATTAATGATGTGCTTGATTATCGCGATCAGGCCAAACATAAAACAGAATTGGAAAGAACTAATTTGGAAAAAGCTAAATCTGGCATTGAACTGCATGGTTTGAAAGCAATTAACCCAGTTAATGATGAAGAAATTCCGATTTTTGCTGCTGACTATGTTTTGGCAACTTATGGTACTGGTGCGATCATGGCTGTGCCAGCACATGATGAAAGAGATTATGAATTTGCCAAAAAATTTGATTTGCCAATTAAAGAAGTTGTTTTGGGTGGCAATATTAAAAAAGAAGCCTGGTCTGGCGAAGGTGCTTTGGTTAATTCTGATTTTCTCAATGGTTTAAATGTTGAAGAAGCGATTTTTAAAATAATTGAATGGTTAGAAAAAAAAGGTTTTGGTTTTCAGACTGTAAATTATCATTTGCGCGACTGGGTTTTTTCCCGCCAGCGCTATTGGGGTGAACCGATTCCTATTATAATTTGTCCAAAATGTGGTTATGTGCCGGTTGCGGAAAAAGATTTACCAATTGTTTTGCCAGAAGTTGAAAATTACCAGACAACTGAAAATGGGGATTCGCCTTTATCCATGATTGAGGACTGGGTTAATGTTGAATGCCCGAAATGCGGGGGCGAAGCAAAAAGAGAAACCGATACTATGCCAAATTGGGCTGGCTCGTCTTGGTATTTTTTAAGATACTGCGATCCGCATAATGACAAAGCCCTGGCTGATAAAAAGAAATTAAAATATTGGATGCCGGTTGATTGGTATAATGGCGGTATGGAACACACGACTTTGCATCTTTTGTATTCTCGCTTTTGGCATAAATTTTTATTTGATATCGGCGTAGTGCCAACCCCAGAACCATATGCCAAGCGTACTTCTCATGGCATGATTTTGGCTGAAAATAATGAAAAAATGTCCAAGTCCCGCGGCAATGTTATTAATCCTGATGATGTGGTCAAAGAATATGGCGCTGATACTTTTAGAGTTTATGAAATGTTCATGGGACCGTTTGATCAGCCAACTCCGTGGAGCACGCAGGGAGTCGTGGGCATAAAAAGGTTTTTAGAAAGAGTCTGGGCAATTGGCAATGATTTGGATAATACAAAAAGAGCCTCCTTCGCTTCCACCTACGCTAAAGCTTCGGTGGATAAAAAAGCTTCGGAGGATGAAGGGAGTGACGATGATTTGTTGCGCTTGACTCATAAGACAATTAAACAAGTGACTGAGCAGATTGAAACTCTGGATTTAAATACCTGCATTTCCGCCTTGATGATTTTGATTAATAAATTTCAAGCCGAAGGTTGCAATCAGGAAATATTTGAAATGTGTTTAAAGATTTTATCGCCCTTTGCCCCTCATCTTGGCGAAGAACTGTGGCAAAATTTGGGACATAAGAAGTCAATATTTTTGGAGAAGTGGCCAGAATATGATTCTGAATTAATCAAGGATGAAGTAAAAGAAGTGCCAGTGCAGATCAATGGTAAAATGCGTTGTAAAATTTTGGTCACAGATGATATGCCGGAAAAAGAAGTGAAAAATTTGGCGCTAGATGATGAGCATGTTAAAAAATGGCTGGAGGGGAATGAAGTGAAGAAAGTTATTTATGTGCCGGGGAAGGTAATTAATATTGTGATATAATTCCGAATGCCGAATTACGAATTCTGAAACTTAAAACATATGAATACAGCCCTAGTTATTCTCCCAACTTATAATGAAAAGGAAAATATTGAGAAATTGATTGGGGAAATTTTAGCGCAAAATTTAAATTTAGATATTTTAGTAGTTGATGATAATTCACCTGATGGCACTGGCCAAATAATTGAGGACTTGAGAAAAAACGGGCCTGGCCTCGGCTTGGCTGGGTCTTCTTTATTGAGAGACTGCTTTAAGCCTGGCCAAGACGGGCCTCAACTTTTTATTTTACATCGGGAGAAAAAAGAAGGATTGGGGCGGGCCTATATTGCTGGTTTTAAATGGGCCTTAGCTAATAATTATGAATATATTTTTGAAATGGATGCTGATTTTTCCCACCAGCCCGGATATTTAAAAGATTTTTTAAAAGCGATTAAAGATTGTGATTTGGTTATTGGTTCCAGATATATTAAAGAAGGAGGAACTGTTGGTTGGAGTAAAATCCGCGAATTGATTAGTCGCCTTGGTTGTTTGTACGCGCAAATAATTTTGGGTTTGAAAATAAAAGACTTAACCGGAGGATTCAAATGCTATCGTAAACCCGTTTTAGAAAAAATTGACCTGGATAAGATTCGGTCAAATGGCTATATGTTTCAAATTGAGATGACTTATAGCGCCTTTAAAAATGGTTTTAAAATTAAAGAAATTCCCATTATTTTTTTAGAGCGCAAACTCGGCAAAACAAAATTTAATAAAAAAATTATTTGGGAGGCAATGATAAATTGCTGGAAATTGCGATTTGACTTATAATAAAAGCAGATCTTGGTTTGCAATTTTTCAAAAAATTTGCTATAATTAAGGTATAAAAAATATTTAAAGGTAAAGCCATGCTAAATCTGAGCTGGAGTTCAAAAAACGCCAGAAATCTTAATAATATATATTAAAGAGGAAATTTTATTTTGCCTCTTTTTAATTTATTTAATTTTTTTCTATGAATTTAAAGTCAAAGAAGAAGGAACCATGGTTGAGCCAAGGACATTTAAAATTTATTGCAATTTATGCCGCCTTGGCCATTGTATTAGTAATTAATCAGGTAGTTTTTTCTTATATTTTGAAAGACAGGGAAAATGCCAATGCTTTTTCCAATACTGATATTGGAGATGTTTTCTCTGTTCTTGGAAACCGTGACGTACCGGCTGGGACAAACAATGTTTTGGTCGGCCAATTTATTCCGCCTGATCCCTGGGTACTAGGCAATCCCGGACAGACATGCAATTTTAGACTTGATGATCCTGGTAATAATTGCCTTCAATTGGTTGACGCTGATGGCACTGCCACAGAAGGAGCAGGTGCAGCGAGCGATGGTTCCAAATTAATGTTTTTTGATTGGGTTTTGCCCAGCCAGCCGTTTACAGTTGGGAATTTTTTATTTCATGTCGGTGATAATATTTGCACTGACAGTTATGCTGCGCCGACTTGCGTTTATATTGACAGTGACGGTGATTGCAATTCTTTTACCGGCACGCAATCAAATATTTTAAGTCCGGGCGGAGCTTGCGCTACTATAGCTGACAATCTTGTGGCTGGCGCTACTACACCGCTGTGGACACATACAGAGCTTATAAATAATAATAATGCTTACGACTATAGCGCTACGCTCGGCCAATCAGAGGCGATTTGGATTAGAAATTTAGATCCAGACGATGATATTGTGCAAGGCAGTAGCTGGGATTTGGCATTTGCAAATCAATGGCAAGGGGATGCGCCAGGCGCCTGGACTGCCCAAGATACTTTTTATGATGCCAATACAGACGGCATTTTTAATGGCGCTCTTACTGAGCCTGTATTTATTGATAAAGATAATGATGGCGAATATACTGATGTGGCTAATACGGTTTATGAGGCAGATGGGACCGCTACTTTAGGCGCTGGTACAAATGATGATGTCATCCCAGATGGTACGGTTTTATCACCGCTTTTGCCGGCTGACAATGTTTGCATAAGTACGCTTGGCCTGGGCGGGATTGGCAATATAATTATTTATGTTGATGGCAACGGCGACTGCATTCCGGGTAATGGTGGAACCGATGTTTTAGTCAGAGATGACACAGGGACATTACCACTGACAGTTTCGCCAATACCTGCTCCTGGTTTTGGCACATTCCCTTATGCTTTTATCAGCGCTGCCCAAATTCTCTATTATTATGATGCTGATTCCAGCGTGACATGGAGTTATGTCAATAGCGCAGCGACTACAGAAACTTTATGGGCCAGATTGCAAGGCCTTGACCAATGGCATATTAATAAGGAAGGAGCTACCGGCGTAATAGAAGCTGATGGTACGGCTACGATTGGTGCTGGCGTTGATGATGATGCGCTTACAAATGGCGCTGCTTTAACATATTTACAGCCAGCTGATAATATGTGTGTTTCCAGAAATGCGATAACAACAGCAATTGAAGATATATATATTGATACAAGCGGCGATTGCATCCCTGGCAATGGCGGACTTGATACTATTTTGCAGGATACTACCGCTGATGGGTTAAACCCTGCGACTAGCGGTGGCTTTTGGGCCTCAGGCGCAGGCACTTTTGCTTATTTTGATGGCGCAGTCGCGGCTAATGGGGTCTGGGATTGGGGCGCGAGCGCTGCTTTGACAGAATCAATTTGGATTGAAATATATGGCAATGAAGCTGCTTCTTCGGCTGATACGAATATTTATAGTTATGGTACGGCAATCGCTGGAGATCCATTAACCCAATTAAGCGCAGCAGTCGGCCCTACAAGCGGTGAGCCTTTAATTTATGCTGATGCAGATGGTTTGGCAACACTTAATTCTACAGACACTATTTTAGAAGACAATGGCAATGTCCAGACAGGGATAGCGGGCGTGCCAAACGGAGTTATTGACAGAGAGATAGATACTCTGGCTTATTTTAGTTTTCTAAACGCAGGCACTGCCGTGCCAGGCGCTGAAATAACAAATTTAGCTTTATACGCGGCAGGCGCTGATGATATTTGTGATAATCCGGCGGGTTCGGTTGACGATGTCTTTGTTAATAATTTCACCTGGACAGGCACTGAATGGTCTTTACCGATGATAGGTGAGTTTTCTTCTTTGACAACAGGCAGGTTATGCGTGTCCATGAATGTCAGTCCTGCTACTCCTCCGGGTCGTACATTTATTTTAGCAGTTCCGCAATTGGTGGATAATAATTTAAACGGACTTTTTGAGACTGGTGATAATGGCTGGTTTTTCTATTCGTCTAATGATGGCGCTATAGGCGGGAATGCTGTACTCCCAGATACATATACAATTACTGTCGCGCCTAGCTACGGAGGCCGAACTCAAGACACTACCCCGCCCGGGATTTTAACAAATGTTAATCTTAAGGCAGATTCAAGCGGTACTATTACTTTGACCTGGCAAGATCCGACTGATGCTGATCTGAATAATATAGTGATAGATATAACAACAGCAGGACAAACAGCAACTCAAACTGTAAATAAGGGAGTGCAAACTTTGATAGTGAGTGGTGGGAAAGCAGGACAAGAATACTCTTTTAGTTTTAGGTCTGAGGATACCAGCGGTAATTTAAGTCCAAAACAAGTATATTCTATTGTTATTCCTGCAACTGGCGACACAGTCATTACTCAACCGGCAGCCGGTGAAGTTTTACCAACCCCAATCCCGCCGCAAGTTATCTTGCCAACAAATATTAAAATTGGAGATCTTTTAAAAGATGCGGCGACAAAAACTGTTTATGTTGTGGGTAATGATGGTAAAAGGCATGTTTTTCCAAATGGGGCAACATTTTTTACCTGGTTTAATGATTTTTCCTTAGTTAAAACAGTAGGCGATGATATTTTAAGCCAATTGCCTTTTGGCGCAAATGTTACTGTCCGTCCAGGCACAAAACTAGTCAAAATTCAGACAGATCCAAATGTTTATGCAGTTGAACCGGGCGGAATTATCAGAGCAATAAAATCAGAGGCAATTGCCGCAGAGTTATATGGGACAGATTGGGCAGCAAAAATTATAGATGTGCCAGATGTTTTCTTTGTTAATTATGTTAAAGGTCCTGATATCGCAGAAGCAAGCTATCCCGCCGGTTCATTAATCCAGTATCTTGGTTCAAGTGAAATTTATTATATAGATAATATGCTTAAGAGATTAGTGTCTGCCGAAGTTTTTACTAACAATCTATATAATGCGGGCTTCGTGATTAAAAATGTAGCAATTACGAAAGTTTATTCTTTAGCGGAAAATCAGGCCAAATTATCAATCGCTGACATGATGATGTTTAAATAAAAATTCAGATAAAAAAAACCCTGCGCCATACGGCGCAGGGTTTTTTTGCTATAATAAATATAAATGACAAAAGACCTGCCTTCGCAAATGCTTCGGCCTTCGTCGACCATAGTCGGCTACGGCCGACTGCGGTCGGCAGGCAGGCAAAATGCAAAAAACAAATCTTCGTCCCGCCCAGCGGGACTACGGTTTGCGAAGGCAAAAAATTCAAATTATGAAATTCAATACTTAAAATTGGCAATAACATGAATTACTCAAAGATATTTTTTTATTCCTGTCTATTTTTTATTATCGGTGTCTTTGTCCACTCAGTATTGTCCATTGAGGCTTTTGTGATTTATTTAATTCTACTTGTTTCAATCTTATTTTTAATTTTAAGCTTTAAAAATAAATATTTTTTAGTGCTTGGTTTGTGGGGGCTTTTTTTGTTTTTAGGACTCTGGCGTTACCAGCTTTCTTTACCGCAAAAAAATCCAGGTCAGATTTTTTATTATAATGGCCAGGAAGTTCAGATTAGGGGTTTTATTGATAAGGAACCTGACCAGAGGGAAGACAAGGTAAAACTGGAATTAAAAAGCCAAGAAATTTTTCTCAGCAATTCTTGGCAAAAAGTATCAGGAAAAATTTTGGTCACTAATTATTTGTATCCCGAATATAGTTATGGCGACAGACTGGAGTTTACTTGTAATTTATTAAGCCCGGAGAATGTCCAGGGTTTTGCTTATGATGATTATTTAGCGCGCTATGATATTTATTCAACCTGTTATAATCCCAAGATAACTTTGCTAGCTAAAGGTCAGGGCAATTTTGCCTTGTCTGAGATTTTAAAGTTAAAGAGTTTTTTTATTGCCAGGCTGAATTATGTTTTGCCTGAGCCTCAGTCCTCATTTTTAGCCGGGCTTTTGATTGGCGCCAAAAGGGCAATTCCCGGGGATTTACAGACAGCTTTTAGTAAAACAGGAACCACGCATGTTGTGGCAGTGTCTGGCTATAATGTGACAATTATTGCTGTTTTTTTAATGCTCATCTTCCAGAATTTAGGTCTGGGCAGAAAGAAATCCTTTTGGTTGATTATTGGTTTTTTAATTTTCTTTGCTATCATGACTGGATTGCAATCCTCCTGTATTAGGGCGGCTATTATGGGAGGCGTAGTTTTACTGGCAAATTATTTGGGCAGGTTAAGTAAAATTAGAAATGTTTTAGTTTTAACTGCAGTTATAATGATTGCCTTAAATCCCAAGATTTTAGTTTTTGATCTGGGTTTTCAGCTCTCGTTTTTAGCAACGTTAGGCTTAGTTTATTTGAATCCAATATTACTACAAATATTAAAAATTAAAAATTTAAAATTATCCGCCAGAGGCGGAAAAATTGTAAAATTGATTTTCGGCGATTTTTTGTTGACAACTTTATCAGCAATTATTATGACCCAGCCCATAATTTTATATAACTATGGCAAAATTTCTTTAATTGCGCCTGTGGCAAATATTTTGATCTTGCCTTTTGTGCCTCTAGCCATGCTTTTAGGCTTTTTAACTGGAATTTTAGCCATGGTCTGGACTGGATTGGGCTGGGTGGCTGGCTGGAGCGTTTGGCTGGTTTTAACCTATATTATCTGGATTTTGGAACATTTGGCTAAATTGAATTGGGCGTATTTTGAATTGCCGAAAATTAGTGTTTGGGTCATGCTGATTTTTTACGCAATAATTATTGGTTCTATTTGGAGATTTAAAAAATCAGTTTAAGCTTTAAAATTAAGACATGTTTTTATTTAGAGAAATATTAATTCGCCCAGATTAAATGATATAATATAATCATGGAAAGATATTTAAGAAAAATAACCAAAATTTTAGGCAGCGCCTTGCTGATTGTTTTTTTATTAATTGCTTTTACTGCCCATTCGCAGAGCCAGAGGCAGAATCTGGAAATTGATTATCTGGATGTCGGCCAGGGCGATGCGATTTTAATAAAAACTCCTTATCAACAAAACATTTTAATTGATGGCGGGCCTGATAATAAAGTTTTAGCTGCTTTGGGCAAAAATTTGGCTTTTTATGATAAAGATATTGACCTGGTTATTTTAACTCACCCTCACACCGACCATGTTATTGGCTTAATTGAAATTTTACGGCGTTACAATGTTAAAAAAGTTTTACTGACTGAAATTAAAAATAATTCCCCGCCTTATTTAGCTTTTTTAGAGGAAATTAAAAAACAAAACATAATTGCAGAAAAAGCTGACAAGCCCCAGGATATTATTTTAGGCCAGGATCTGGATTTGAAAATTTTATATCCGTTTAATGATATTAGCTCAAAGAATTTTGAGGATTTAAATAATTCTTCAATCATAGTAAAATTAATTTACAAAAATAATTCCTTCTTATTTACCGGTGATGCGGGCTTTCCTGAGGAACAGGATTTATTGGCCAGTAAAGTGGATTTAACTGCCAATGTCTTGAAAGTCGGCCATCATGGCAGTAAATATTCAACGAGCCAGGAGTTTTTAGCAGCGATTCAGCCGCAAGACGCCATAATTGAAGTAGGCGCAAATAATTCTTATGGCCATCCGAATTTGGCAACTATCAATAGATTAGAAAAAAATAATATTAAAATTCTTAGAACTGATTTAAGCGGGACAATAGCAATTATTAGTGATGGGCAGAATATTAAAATAAAAGCCGAGAGATAGAACTCTCGGCTAAAGGCTGTTGTCTAAATGGTAAGTTTCCAGAAAAATTTGTTTTTTGATCTTGGAAACTTGAGACCCTGTATTTAGGGGTCTGCCATTTAAATCAATTAGCACAAAAGAAATATGATCTTTTTCCACATTTTCTATTTTGACTCTCTTGATGTAAATAGAGGGGATGCTAGGGTGCGGGAAAAAGGTGCCTTGAAAAAAACGTTCTGGCATTTTGGCTTGTTTAAATAAACCGCCATGTTCATCTGAAACATCCAGAATAACAAAGTCTTTTTCTTTGGCTTTTATTTGGGCAGTTTGGGCCCAAATATCGCCTGAAATTGGGGCTCCAAACATATTGTCCTCCTTTTTTGAGATTTAGTTGTAATTTAACAGAAAAAAATAATGGCGTCAAATACTTGAAAAGATATTATTTTTTTGCTAAAATGATTATATCTAATATTTAAAAAATTTATATGGAAAAGACTTTAGTTATTATTAAGCCAGATGGGGTGCAGAGAAATTTAATAGGGGAAATTATCAGCCGGTTTGAAAGAAGCGGCTTAAAATTAGCGGCCACGAAATTAGTGCGCGCTGATGACAAAATGGTAGAAAAACATTATACCATTGATCCTGAATGGGTAAAAAAAGTCGGGGTCAAAGCCATTGAATCTTACAAAGAAAAAGGCTTAACCCCGCCTAATGACGACCCGATCGCTGTCGGCAAAGATGTCCTAAATCGTTTAAAAGATTTTATGACTGCCGGTCCAGTTTTAGCCATGGTTTGGGAAGGCAATGAAGCAGTATCTTTGGTGCGCAAGATTTGCGGCTCAACTGAACCATTTAGCGCAGCCATTGGCACAATCAGGGGTGATTATAACCCGATTGAAACTTACCAAATGGCTGATTTGGCTAATCGCGCTATCAGAAATCTGGTTCATGCCTCGGGTACGTCTGCCGAAGCAGCCCAAGAAATAAAGATCTGGTTTAAAAAAGAAGAAATTTTGGATTATAATTTGGCTCGAGATACTATATTATACGATTATACCTGGAAAATTTGATTTGATGCGAGAGGACAAATGACTGGCTATAAAAAATTTTATCTTTTTAATTAAAATTTGCAAATTATAATAAAAATGTCTATAATCGTAGTATAAACGTTTAATTGAAATTTTATGGCTAAAATTAACTTAGAATTTAAGCTTCCAGTCTCTATTTTACGCGAAGGCAAGCAGTATATAGCCTATACGCCTGCTTTGGATTTATCTACCTCGGGGAAAACTTATAAAGAAGCTAAAAAGAGATTTGAAGAAATTGTTAATATTTTTTTTGAAGAACTTATTAAAAAAGGAACTGTAGATGAGGTTTTACAAGATTTAGGATGGAAAAGAGTTCTCTCAAAATGGAATCCGCCTATTGTAATTTCTCAAGAATCGCAATCAATAAGTATTCCCATGTCCAGTTTATGCCACGCTTAACTCCAATACATTGGAAAATTTTTGAAAAGTTTATTTTGTTTGTTGGCTGCAATTTCTCCAGGGAAAAAGGAGACCATAGGGTTTATAGCCGCGATGGATTAAAAAGGCCTGTAGTTATTCCGCGCAGCGGAGATTTGCCCGTTTTTATTATCAGGAATAATTTGCGAGTTTTAAATATTAGTCCAGATGAATATCTGGAGATATTAAAACAATTATAAGGTTTAATTATGACAACCACCAAAGCAATACAACTGCAGAAAATTGATTTAAGAACCAATTTATTAGGCTTATTGCTTTTATTAAGCTGCTTTTTGGTGGTTAGACTTTTTAGATAACAAATTTACATAGATTGTAAATTAAACTAACCGCCAAAAGGCGGTTGGTTTTTATTTAGTCCTTTAAACTAAAAAACCATAAACGAGGAGGGCAACGATGGACGTAATCAGAGTACAGGAATTTCCCCAGAAAAAGGTCTGTAAAAAATGCAAAGCAGATTGGAATGAAAAAAAGAATGCAGATGGCCAGTGCCAAATCTGCGGCTCAACTGAAAGCAAATGGGCTCATTATGACCCTGAAACCAAAGAAATAGTGGTAATGCCGAGATTAGTTGGGCTTTAAGGCTATGTCGGGCGGGTTAAGCTATTTTAACCCGCCCTAAATTTTGCTATTTTAAAAAAATAAGGTAAAATTAAAACAGGAGCAAACAAAAAGAGGAGGAATTAGCATGGCAAAAGAAGGTGATGAAGCAGAAGTATTTTTCATAAGCCAGGGCCGTAAATTAGTAGAAGGTTTTTATGCTTATAGCAAGGAGGCAAAAGCCCTGCAAAGAAAAATTGGATGTTCAGATGTCCGCAGAGGGGCAAGGATTTTTCGCTTGGAGGATATAAATGAGCGATTAATTCCCACGCTTCAGCGCAGGTTGGATGATTTAGTATAGCGATCCCTTATTATTAGACCCTCGGTCGGGGGTCTTTTTTTAACTTTCTTTTAATATTTTAATAATCGTATTTTATGCTATAATTTAAGCATAACTCTTAATTCCAAAATCATGCTTAATCTAAAATCAAAGAGCTCTGTTTTTTTATCCAAGCTAACCATGTCCGCGTTAGTTTTTTTGTTTATTTTTACTTCAAGCCCAGGTTTGGCTTTGGCAGCTGAAGAAGCTGTAAGCCCTGAAGCGCCTGCTGACACAAGTGCTTCAGCTGGATCTACTGATACTTCCACACCAACAACTGACACAACAACCCCCACACCAGCAGAAGCGCCAGCTGATCAGGCGAGTTTGGATGGAGCTAAAGCTGATACAGAATCGCAAGATCAGGGCATGGATACTTTGACTGAAGAGGAAGATCCTGAAAATAGCCCAGAAACAAAAAAAGCCGCTGAGAATAAATTTAATCTTGAGACCGATGGTTCTACTGGTGCTTTAATTTATACTTTTCCTTTAACTATTCCGCCGGGTAGAAATAATTTACAGCCTGATTTGAAATTAGTTTATAACAACCAAAATAACGATAACACTAATATTATTGGTTATGGCTGGTCTCTAAATATCCCTTATATTGAAAGACAACCTAAAATAGGCGTAAATAATCTTTATGATGAAAATTATTTTACTTCTTCTCTATCTGGTGAATTAGAAGATATTAGTTTGACCGATGGCCATCATGGCACCTATGGCTCAAAAGTTGAAAATGGCGATTTTTTAAACTACGAATTTAATGCGAATAATTATTGGGTTGTCACAGATAAAAAGGGAACATTCTATAGGTTTGGTTATAATTCAGGCGCTCGCCAAGATGATCCGAATGACAGCTCTCATGCTTTCAAGTGGATGCTGGAAGAAGTACGAGACACAAATAACAATTACATTAAATATGAATATTATAAAGATGCAGGCCAGATATATCCAGCTGATATTAAATATACTGGCTATAATACAACCGATGGCATTTTTGAAATAGATTTTTTAAGAGAATCAAGGAATGACGACCTGGCTTCTTTTAAAACAGGGTTTGAAGTGACTACCAGTTATCGCATAAATGAAATTCAAGCAAAAATTAATGGCACCTGGGTCAAGAAATATCAATTAGATTATTCTTCTGGTGATAATGGAGTTCGTTCAATGTTAAATACAATTACTGAAACTGGCCAGGATGAGCAGAGTAATACTATTACTTTGCCGACCAATGATTTTACATATCAAACTAAAACAAAAAGCTGGACAGAGGATACGAACTATATAATCCCAGAAACTTTTGTCACCAATTCCTTCCGTGATTTTGGCACACGTATACTAGACATAAATGGTGATGGACTGCCGGATATAATTCGTAGCCAATGTCTCTATAATGGAAATTCATATAAAAAAGTTTATATAAATCAAGGCGACGGCACCGGGTGGGTAGAGGATACTAATTATACTATACCTGTCTGTTTCGTTAGTTCCGGCGGTTATGATACAGGAGCACGGCTGGCTGATATTAATGGCGATGGGTTTGTAGATATTCTTTATGCCTATAGACAATATGATGGTTCAATATATAGCAAAGTTTACTTAAATCAAAACGATGGTACAGGTTGGGAAGAAGATACAAATTGGAGCATACCAGTTGATTTTTGTGGCGGGGGGCATGGCTCGGCCGCTAGATTGAGTGATGTAGATGGTGATGGTCTTGTAGATATTTTATCTTCCCAGTTGGATTATTACCAGCAAATAGTAGATCATGTATATATTAATAAAGGCGACGGTACTGGCTGGCAAGAAGACACAAATTATACAATACCAGAAAGCTTTGTTACTTATTCTTTGCACGATATGGGGACTCGTATAATTGATGTAAATGGAGATGGGTTACCTGATATCCTTCGTTCTCAGCAGGGTGTTTCAGGAAATCCAGATATTAGGCATGTGTATATAAATAAGGGGGATGGAACCGGTTGGGCAGAAGATACTAATTATACGTTACCTGAAAATTTTGTGACATATTCAGGATATGATTTTGGGGTGCGTACAGCAGATATAAATGGCGATGGCCTAGAGGATATTATACGTGCACAAGATGGTATCTCTGGATATCCAGATATTAGGCATGTATATATTAATAATGGTGATGGCACTGGCTGGACAGAAGACACAAACTATACAATTCCCGAAAATTTTGCCGTAACGTCTTGTTTTGGGAATGGTACACAAATAATCGATATAAATGGTGATGATTTAGCTGATATTATACGTGCACAAGATGGTATTCCCGGATATAGTATCCCTGATATAAAAGAGGTTTACATCTCAAATCCCCATAACGCAGATTTGTTATCACAAATTACCCAAAGCAGGGGTGGGCAGAGTAGTGTAGAATACAAAGGTTCTCCCCAATATTTAGACCTTTCTGTTAATTTATTAAATCCGCATTTACAGAAAATTATACAGACCGTCTCTCAAATAGAATATGATGATGGCCTGAATAACACATGGACTGAAAGTTATCAATACGCTGACGGCTTGTATTACTTTTCTGATTATCTTAACCGCAAGTTGGCTGGTTTTGGCAAGGTGACGAAAACTGACGGAGAGGGCAATGTAACCAAGACCTATTTTCACCAGGGCAATGACAGTGATTCAAGCCATGGCGAGTATTCTGATGATGTTTCAAAAATTGGTAAGGTTTATCGGACTGAAAGTTATGACGACAGCGATAACTTGTATTCCAAAACCATAAACAAATGGGAAAATTATGATTTGGGGAATGACCAGGATTTTGTGAAATTAACCCAGACAATTGCTTCCAGTTATGACGGTAATACCAGCCATAAAGATAAGGCAGAAACCTATACTTATGATAATGCGAATGGAAATCTAACAGAGAAAATAACCTGGGGCGAGGTTACTGGTTCTGATAACGGCACCTTTACAGACACCGGTTCTGATAAATACACAACTGATATTGATTATGCCGCCACAACAGGCAGCGCGGTTATTGGCTCACCTTCCCATGAAACAACAATTGACCAGAGCTCAAATAAAATTAAGGAAACAAAATATTATTATGATACTTTAAGTTTGGGTTCAGTTGGGGCAGGCAATTTAACCAAGCAGGAAATGTGGAAATCAGGCACAAGTTATATCAATGCCCAGAAAACTTACAATTCTTATGGCTTGGTGACTGAAGAAACAGATCCACGGGGCAAAACCACTGATTATACATATGATACTTATAACCTTTATCCTGCGAGTGTTACGAATGCTTTAAGTCAAACTAGCAGTTATGCTTATGATTATTCTTCAGGCAAGCCGACTCAGGTTACAGACCCTAATAGCCGGGTATTTCAGACTGTTTATGATGCCCTGGATAGGGTTAAGCAGGAAAAACAGCCTGATTTAACTACGCCAAGCACTTTGGTTGTGAAATCAGAATATACTTATACTGATAATACTGTGCCAACTAAAGTCCAGCAGGCAAATAATCTGGATTCCTCAACTAGTTTTGATATTTATACTTATTTAGACGGGTTTGGCAGGAAAATTCAGGAAAGAAAAGAGGCTGAGGACACAAATACTTTTAGTGTTAAAGATTTTGTTTACAATGATCTGGGCCTGATTGAAAAAGAATCATTGCCGTATTTTTCGTCTGGTTCAAGCAGAACAACTGCCACAACTGACACTTCTCTTTATACCAATTATACTTACGACCCATTGCAAAGAGTTTTAACAGCAATTAACGCGGTTGGCACAACATCCAATACTTATGATGACTGGAAACTGACAATCACTGACGCTGAAAGCAATGTTAAAGATTTATATAAAGATGCCTATGATAATTTGATCCAGGTTGACGAGCATAATGACAGCAACACCTATTCTACTTATTATGAATGGAATGGCTTGTCTAATTTGACCAAAATAACAGATTCGCAGGATAATGTCAGGAATTTTACTTATGATGGCTTGGGCAGAAGATTAACAGCTGAAGATTTGCATGACACGTCTGATTCATATTTTGGCGCTTGGACTTACAGCTATGATGATTCAGGCAATTTAACCTCTCGTTTAGACCCCAAGAGCCAGACAGTCAACTGGACTTATGATGATCTTAACCGCGTCTTGACTGAAGATTACACTGGCCAAACCGGCACAGAAATAACTTATGCTTATGACACTGGCACTGACGGGATTGGCAGATTATATACTGCGACAACTCCGGATGTTGTCACGACTTATGCTTATAATGCTTTAGGCGGGGTTAAAACAGAGAATAAGAATATTAATTCTGCTGATTATTTGACAGAATACGAATATGACCGCCAGGGGAACCAGACTTTGATAACCTATCCCAATGACATTGAAGTAAAATACAATTACAACACGGCCGGGCTTTTAGAAGAAGTTGAAGCTAAAGCATCAGGCGATCCAAGCTATACTGATTTAGTTAGCGATTATGATTATTCGCCATTGGAGCAGGTTGCTTATCAGGAAGATGCTAATGGTGTTAAAACATATAATACTTATGATGCTGCAGAATTGTATCGGTTAAAGGAAAAGATTACGGCTAGTGTTGACGAAGGTGGTTTTGAAGATCTTTATAATATAGCTATGGCTGGTGGGGCTGGAAACGGTAGTAAGTCCTACGAAATTACGAATCCGTATGAATATACGAATAGTTCCTCAGTGAGCTTGCCTGGGATAACTGATAATCCGGTTGTTCAGGGTTTGGGTTCCATTGTCAAAGCAGCCCTCGCCCCCCTTGTCATTCAGAGTGAGCCATTGAAAATGGCGAGCGAAGAATCCTTTACTTCAAATAATCCCTTTTCAGCTGCCTTTGACTTGGGTAACAATGCGAATACTGCGAATGTTGTTAAGGGTTTAGGCTTAATTGTTAAAGCAGCCCTTTCACCCACCTCTGTCATTCTGAACGGCAGTGAAGAATCTGTTACCACCCCTTCTGCTTATTCAGCTGCTTTTGATTTGGGTAATAATGCGAATGCTACGAATGATATTAAGGTTGAACCTAAACTAGACCTCTGGGGCAAGCCAGTTGATTACAAACTACCCAAAGACAAAACCATTTATCTTAAATACGACAAAGAAGCCAAGCCCGGGGAACTGCCAAAGGAAGCCATTGAATTTCTTGATAAGTCTGGCAGTAAAATTAATTCTCCGGAATTAAAATCCATTTATCCTCAAGAAGCGATTGATTATTTTAATTCAGGGCCAAAATCAATTACCGGCAGTTTGTCGGGCGCAGGCGCGTCATTAAGCAAAAATGATTTTCATATGGCTCTGACCGGCACAATGCCCAATCCTTCAACTAATTTGAATTCAGAAAGCAAATGGACAACAGAAAATATTATTTACAACCAGGGGTTTGAAGACGGGTTTAACAGCTGGACCTGGCAGAATAATTTAGACGCCACTCGCCAGGAAGATTGCACTGTTTCTTACGCAGGCGATTGTTCAGAAAAGGCGATTGTTAATACTGCCGGTTCATTTTGGCAAGTGCAATTATCCCAGATTTTACGGCTTGATCAGGATACAAATTACAAATTGCGCTTTAAAGCTAAAGCGTCAACTGCCACCACTTTTAGCTTTGACGCTGAAGAAAACCACAGCCCATATAATCTGCTTGGCTTATGGGCAAGCAATGTTGCGATTGGCACTGACTGGACAACTTATGAATATTCTTTCACTGCCTTGGCCAATGATCAAAACGCCAAAATAACATTTCACCTGGGCGCAAATTCAGCCACTTACTGGTTTGATGAAATTGAACTCATACCTGATACGTTTAACAAAATCAAAAATCCCAGTTTTGAAAACAGCGCTGCTTACTGGGGCTTTACCAGTTTTGGCGGAGGCTATGGCGCAGGCACCAACAGCATTGATTGCGGTTCTCCGGTTGAAGGCAGCTGTGATGACAATGTTGACATCACTGTCACCGGCAATTACTGGGAAGTGAGCTTGTCCCAGCCCACTGCTTTGGACAGTACCAAGACCTATGAATTATCTTTTTACGCCCGCACTGATTCCCCATACGCGCAAACGCCTCATGTTTGTTTGGCGCAAAACCACAGCCCCTGGACTGATTTGACTTCCCTGGTTGGCTTTACCCTGGATAATGGCTGGCAAAAATACGAGGTTGAACTCACCCCGTCTGCGACAGACTCAAACGGCCGTTTGCTTTTCTATCTGGGTGATAATAGTGACGGTATTTACTTTGATGATGTTAAATTAAAAGAAATCCAGCCCACTAAAATTTCCGATTCCACGCCTGAATTTAGCGCGATTTATGATGATGCTGACTCTGGCGATTATGCGACTGATTATCAGATACAGGTGATTAAATACGATGGCGATTGGGACGAGCCGTTATGGGACAGCGGCCAAACTGCGCTGACAAGTTCTGTTTTGGAAGGGGACAGGACAGAAGATATTTCTTATGGCGGCGCTGCTTTACCTCTCAATGGCATGAAATATTTTTGGCGCATTAAACTTTGGGACGACGATGACAATGAGGGCTCGTGGACAAATGGCAAGGATTATTTCGTAATGCAGGGAAAACGCATACAGGATTTGGCGTATACTTACGACAATGTGGGAAATATAGCCCAAATTATTGATGAATCGGAAACCAACACGAAAAAGAAATCAGTGTTTGAATATGATGATTTGTATCGTTTAACCTCTGCAACCATTTCAGATAGTTTCAGCGATTATACCCAGACTTATGCTTATGATTCCTTGGGTAATTTTACCAATAGGTCTGGTTTGGGAAATTATGCTTATGAAGGGAATACAGGAACTTCCTTTGCCAATCCGCATGCGGTTACCACTATAAACAGCGCTGCAAATCTGGACTATGATAATAACGGAAACTTGACCAATTTGCACCTTGGAAGTTTTGTTTTAATCGGTGCGGATTATGATTATAATAACAGGATAATTGAAACCTTGAGGCCAAATAGTCAGACCAGTACTTATAAATATGATCACTCAGGCCAGAGAATAGAGCAGAATATCAGCTCTGGCGCAAAAGTAACTGTTTATCCTAATAAGTATTATGAAAAGACGACTGAAGGGGAAACCGTAAGTGAAACATTGAATATCTATTCTCATGATCAGCTAATTGGCACAGTGCAAGCTTCTGGAAGCAGTTTTAATCTGTATTTTGTACATCCTGATCATTTAAATAGTTCATCGGTAATGACCAACTATGATGAAACGGGAAGTGTGGATCAGGTGATTGATTATACGCCTTTTGGAGGTTTGCGATTTAATGAACAGAATTCTAGTCAAGATATTGAGAGAAAATTCACAGGGCATATAGCGGACGACAGTACTACTTTGCAGTACTTTGGGGCAAGGTATTATCAAGGGGATGTGGGACGTTTTTGGAGTGAGGACCCTGTGTTTTTGGATATTGGAAATTCAGGCTCCAAGAAAGTTTGGGGCGAGAGTCTGGCTAATCCTCAAGGGTTGAATTCTTACAGCTATGTATTAAATAATCCATTAAGGTTAATAGACCCATTGGGCTTACGGCCATTATCAGAGCATGAAACAGCAGTTGCTATGCAAATGCAAAGTTTATGGAGTTCAGGGGCAAGTAGCGGTTCATCAGGAGCAGATGTTTTTAGAACCGCATATAATACATATGTTAATACTATTCAAGCTTTGCCTGAAGGCGGAGATCCTCAGAACTTTACCATTACAAATGACGCAATGTTTAAGTGGTATGATAATCAAATGGGCTATACCGATTGGTCATATGGGGCTAAGATTAAAAGTGATTATTATACTTCGATATCTAAAAATTGGAAATGTAATTATTTTGTAGCTGAGACACTTAAGGATTCAGTGGGATATAAAAATAATATGCATACCGATTGGTTAGATATTACTAGACGTCCACCTTTAGCCACTGACTGGGTTCATAATAATGTTAGCGGTTTTAGTTCGGTTCAAACTCCTGGAATGGGAGATGTGATTTCTTTTGATAATGAAGATGGCAGTTATCACGCTGGCATTTATTTTGGAAGTAATTTATACATTTCAGCCACTGCTACAGCTGAATATCAAAATGGAAATGTAGCTGATGGTGTTATTATTAAACCAATACCAACTGGTCATCCAATTAATTATAATAGATTAAATCATTAAATTTATGAAAAGAAATAAAATGACAATAATAACGATAGTAATAGTAATTTTATTCCTTGTAATTATATGGGGTGTGTTTTATACACCTAAATATAAAGGTGCAGAGCTGAAATTTAATCAACTATGTGTCCTCGCGGAAAAAGGAGATCAAGTCTCCATCTTATGTAATAAAGATAATAACTGGTTTGAGAAATTTATAAAACAAGGGGAAGTTTGGCAATTAGTTAACGACAAGGAAATTAATATTTCAGAGTACAAGTATTTAACTGGTCAGGAAATTAAAAATAAAAATTTAGACAATTTATTTGTAGGTGAAGGAGGGTATGTATTTCATGAACCATTGAAAAAAATGATAAAAGATAATAATAGATATAGATTTTCTGTCGGAATAGGTTTGGAGGGATTTTCTGAAGATTTATCTGCAAGTTATATCGTGTTAAGAATTTATAAAGATTTTAAAGAATATACTTATGGATATGAATTAAAAAATGATAAAGTAGGATCGATTATTAGCTTTTATTACAGTATCATTTATTAATTATGTCAGGTACTATTTTTGTTCATTGAAATCATTTTAATAAGAGGATTATTTTATTATGCAGGGCAAAAGAATTCAGGATTTGAGTTACACTTATGATAATGTGGGAAATATCACTCAAATAATTGATGAATCAGAAACTAACACAAAAAAGAAATCAGTGTTTGAATATGATGATCTTTACAGATTAACTTCAGCAACCATATCGGATAGTTATAATGATTATACGCGAACTTACAGTTATGACTCGTTGGGGAACTTTGATAGCACAGATTTAGGGACTTATTCTTATGAAGGAAATACCGGGACGAGTTATGCCAATCCGCATGCTGTAACTGGAATTGGTTCAGCCGCTGATTTGGAATATGACAACAACGGAAACTTGACCAATTTGCATATTGGAAGTTTTGTTTTAATCGGCGCGGATTATGATTATAACAATAGGATAACTGAAACTTTAAGGCCTAATAGTCAGACAAGTACTTATAAGTATGATCACACAGGAGAAAGGATAGGGCAAGATACGGGGACAAAGGATACAATTTATGCGAATAAGTATTTTGAAGAAACAACTGAAGGAGCGAATACGTCCGATACCATGAATATCTACGCCCAGGGTCAACTGCTTGGTACTGCAGAATCAGATGGCGAATCATTCAATCTTCATCTTGTTCATGGCGATCATTTGAATTCGTCTTCAGTTATGACTGATTTTGACACAAATGCGGCAGTGGATCAGGTGATTGATTACTATCCTTTCGGGGGAATAAGGTTCAATGAACAAAACAGTACGACTGACCAGGGACGTAAATTTACTGGCAAGATAGGAGATTCATCAACGACACTTCAATACTTTGGCGCAAGATATTATCAGGGAGATGTTGGGAGGTTTTGGTCAATTGATCCTTTATTTTTAATCGCCGGAGACAAACAGTTTAAAAATATTGCAGGATATGATTTAATCTATTATTTAAGCGAGCCTCAAAATTTAAATTCTTACAGCTATGTTACTAATAATCCTCTGAAATATGTGGATCCTTTAGGTTTGGATAAATATATTAACACCAAAGGTGAAACAGTTAAGGATACTGGTAATGGAGATAAATCTTATTACGAGCAAGACGATATTAATATGTTAAATCAAAATGCTAGTTACATGGAACAGAATAAACTTAATTTTTCTAAATTTTATGATCAAGTTAGGTCTGGGGGCGATTGGGATTATAAGCAACAAGATAGGGAATTTTTCTTTAATGGCTCATTATATAGTAGTGAAGATTTTGGTAATTTAAATTATGGCTATTGTGGCACGGCAGGTGGATTTAGTAAGGGGTTATTAAAAGATATGGCAGGCGTAGTAAGTATAAAGACCACCAAAAATTATAGTGATTTAGTGAATTATGGTATTTTAAACAATTTCGATCAGCCAATTGATGTCACTAATATTAATCTTGGAGTTAAGACGTATATGTCTACGCATAAAAATGACTCTACCTTTACGGCGAAAACACAGCAGTTAGTCTATCATACAACATTGCAACCGTTATTTTTTAGAACTGTGGGCCTTGAATATATGGCTTATAGGGCTTTTCTTAATCTAATTAAAAACTAATATATATCTTATGAAACAATTACTCTCTATATATAAAATAATAATGTTGATTCTCATTGTAGTATTTTTACCACTCGGTCTTATTTTTGGTATAAGATGGTATATATTTGGCGACACAGAGAAAAAATTAGATTTAACCCCATATGAGGCTACATTATTAAAAAATCAGAATGAGTTTTCAATGATTGCAAAAGATTTGCACGCAAATGGAATACACGAATTATGCATGAAGGGAAATGATTTTAAGATAAATGGCATTGTGATGAATTTTGTCGAAAATTATTTTTATTCTCCGTCTACTCTTGGTTCGCTGAAATTAACAAAGGAACAAGCCTTGTCAAAAATTAGTTTAACAGTAGATCAAATAGGGGATTATAAAAATTTTTTTAATTCTTATGTATTTTTAAAATGTATTAAAGAGGACTTAAATCTTAAAATCGGTAAAGAGTACTCTCTGATATTTGAGGTAAATAATTATAAGGGTTTTACTTATATTTCTGATGGTTCAATTACGCAAAATTTTAGACAAGATATTTTTGATAAAAAATATAATAAACTTGATAGGATTGATGGAACTAATTGGTACGAATTTACATACAAAAATAAATATGGGATATAGAAATGATACTGCCACTTCCTTTGCCAACCCGCATGCGGTTACCACTATAAACAGCTCTGCAAATCTGGACTATGATAATAACGGAAACTTGACCAATTTGCATATTGGAAGTCTTGTCCTGATTGGGGCTGACTATGATTATAATAACAGGATAATTGAGACATTGAGGCCAAATAGTCAGACAAGTACTTATAAGTACGATCACACAGGAGAAAGGATAGAGCAAGATACGGGGACAAAGGATACAATTTATGCGAATAAGTATTTTGAAGAAACAACTGAAGGATCAAGTACGATTGATACCATGAATATTTACGCGCAAGGGCAGCTTTTAGGTACGGCTACGTCTGATGGAAGCAGTTTTAATCTATATTTCGTAAATTCAGACCATCTAAATTCTTCAAGCGTAATGACTAACCTTGATGAAACTGGATCAATAGACCAGGTAATAGATTATTATCCGTTTGGTAGTATCAGGTTTAATGAACAAAACAGTGCGACTGACCAGGAACGTAAATTCACTGGCAAGATTGGAGATTCATCAACCACACTCCAATACTTTGGTGCACGTTATTACCAGGGGGATGTGGGGAGGTTTTGGACAGAGGATCATGTTTTCCAGGAAATTGGAGGTGAAAAATTTTACAAATTAGTGGATAATAGTTATCAGGGTGAAAAAGATAAAAAGAAAAAACTGCTTGAAAAAGTAATTTCTAACCCGCAGGGTTTGAATAGTTATTCGTACGGTAAAAATAATCCAATGAATAGGATTGATCCGACTGGAAACATGGATGTGCATACAGAAAATGCAACACCCGAACAAGTTAAACAATTTAACGAGGCTTTAGCTCAGTTACAAGTAAATGCTGCTAACAATCAGGATATGCAGAATTATTTTAAAATGTTCGGAGTTGATATTAATGAAGAATTGAAAAATAATGGTAAGGGGGTTGACGTATATATAGGTAGAGAAAATAAGACAGGCTTTGATTCCAAAAGTAATTATTCGAACTTTTGGTTCTTTAATTCTATAGATATTTTTTCTAATGCATTTACAGATACAAATAATATCCAACATGCATTAATGCACGAAATGGGACTTTGGGCCAATGATGTAGGATCTTGGTGGGGTAATTTAAATCCCGATGCGAGTTCATACAAGAATGCAAATAATAAATTAAATACTTATATAAAAGACATTCCTAGACTTGAATTGACAATTGGATTTGAAAATATTTATGGATTTATGTCCGAGATTATTACATTCGGCGATATTAGATAAATAATTAACTAAATTTTTTATGAAATTATTAAAACATAAATTAATTTTAATTAGTGCGATCATTATAATTATAATTTTGTTGACTTTTATGTTGTCTAATTTAAAACCGTATTTAGCTTTAATTTTAGCAATTATTATAGCATTCTTGATGGTTTTGGGATTTCAGTTAAAATGGAATTCTACTATAAAAGTTTTACTTATCCTATCTATGTGTGCAGCTGTAATTTTTATAATTTTTCCTATAAAGGTTGTTTTTAGTCGGACACAGTTTTCTTTAGTTACTATTATGCCGATTTTGTATGGATTGCCCACTACGGAAGGATGGCAGAAAATTGATAATGGGGAATATTTTCCAGGTGGTTCTGTAATTAGTATCCTTGATCCAAAGTATGTAATTATTGTAAGAAAGTAATTTTATATCCTAGTTATACTTATGCCTAAAAAGATGAATTAAAGTGATATAAAAAATTTGAGGGATTGGAAAAGTAAATTAATTTTTTTTGTCCTTTGAAACCATTTTAAAACGAGGATTATTTTATTGTGGTCGGGAAGAGAATCCAGGATTTAAGTTATACTTATGACAATGTAGGAAATGTAACTCAAATAATTGATGAATCAGAAACTAACACGAAAAAGAAATCAGTGTTTGAATATGATGATTTGTATCGTTTAACCTCTGCCACCATTTCAGATAGTTACAGTGATTATACCCAGACGTATGCTTATGATTCTCTGGGTAATTTTACCAATAGGTCTGGCTTAGGTAATTATGCTTATGAAGGGAATACTGGGACTTCCTTTGCCAACCCTCATGCGGTAACCACTATAAACAGCGCTGCAAATCTGGACTATGATAATAACGGAAACTTGACCAATTTGCATATTGGAAGTTTTGTTTTAATCGGCGCTGATTACGATTACAACAACAGGATAATTGAAACCTTAAGGCCTAATAATGAAACGCAAACCTACAAGTATGACCATTCTGGGCAAAGGATTGAGCAGAATATAGGTGGCGGGGGCAAAGTGATAGTATATCCAAATAAATATTACAACACGACCACTGAAGGTGAAAATGCAAAGGAAACACTTAATGTTTATGCTCATGATCAATTAGTCGGTACTGTAGAAGTTGAAGATAGCAGTATGAATTTATACTTTGTCCATCCGGATCATTTGAATTCATCTAGCGTAATGACAAATTTTGATGAGATGGGAAGTGTTGATCAAGTTATTGATTATACGCCTTTTGGAGGCCTGAGATTTAATGAACAGAATTCAGGTCAAAATATTGAAAGAAAGTTCACGGGGCACATAGCGGACGACAGCACGACCCTCCAGTATTTTGGGGCGAGATATTATCAGGGGGATGTGGGACGCTTCTGGAGTGAGGACGCAGTTTTCCAGGAAATTGGAGGGGAAAAATTCTACAAATTAGTGGATAATAGTTACCAGGGCGAAAAAGATAAAAAGAAAAAACTGCTTGAAAAAATTATATCAAATCCGCAGGGTTTGAATAGCTATTCATATGGAAAAAATAATCCAATGAATAGAATTGACCCTACTGGTAATATTGATAAGAAGTCGGATGGAGCAACCAAAGAACAAGTTGAACAATTTGATAAAGCTTTAGCTCAATTACAGGTAGACGTTGCTAATAATCCGGAAATTCAGACATATTTTAAGTTGTTCGGGGTAGATATTAATGAGACCTTAAAGGATAATGGGAAAGGCCCAGACGTTTATGTTTGTAAGCAAACAACTGAAAATTGGGATGGACATTATGACCCGTGGTTTAATGATATATATTTGCATCCTGCTGCTTATGCAAACAATTCAGTGAATTATACTCTAATACATGAATTGGGGCACTGGGCGAACGATGTCGGTAAGTGGTGGGGAAATCTTAACCCATCTTTAAACAATTTTCCGCAAGTAAATTCAAAGTTGAATCAGTATTATAAAACCGATCCTGGTCTTCAAATTGATGTTGAAATTATGGATAAAGGTCCTTATGGATTTGCCGCCCCCATTATACTGTATGGCGAATACGCTCCTTATTAATTAATTTTTATCATTATGAAAAAAATTATAAAGATCGCCTTGTTAATAATTTTTATTATCTTATTAGTCTGTTTGTTTCTCTATATATATTTTATAAATCTGAATAAAGTTGTTGTTTTCGAAAATAATCAAAAGGCAGAATATTATGTGCATGAATATTGGGTATATAAAGAGATTAAGGATAATAAATCATATATCGATATAGCATTAGGACTTCATAGGCCTTGGTCGATTAAGTATCTTCATACCCTACCCAAATATGAGAGAGTTGCAGTTTTACATTTAGTTTTTAATGGTAATATCTTAGAAGAATCTAAATATTTTTTTCTTAAGCTTTCTAGCCTAAATGATAAAGATAAAATAATAAATTTGGTAGGTGTCGCGCAGCTAAATAATACCTATTTATCGAATATAAATTTAGAGGGGAAGGAAGATAATAATTCACAAGTGGGGTACTATTTGAAAAAAATTAATTTAATCAATGCTAAAAGCATTGATGTCGATGCGGAATCATATTGGTTTGCTCAAGGAAAATAATATGAAACGAATTTTTTGCATCATTTTTATCCTTTTATTCCTATTCTCTCCATTGGCTGTTTTCGCTCAAGCAGAGAGCTTTCCTGCACCTATTGATACCCAAGTCTGTGTTATTCCAGTCTATCTTTTTGCTACCCAAGAAGGGGGTGCTTTAGCCATCACGCCAGTCGCCGAAAACCAGTATTTATATGCTTATGCTACATCTGCTGAAAAAGTGGAAACTGGCCTCATAAACCCCACAGGAACTGCGACAGCAGACCAATCCTCAACAGAACTCGGAGACCAGCCAATCATTCCCATGGGTTTGCTTTTGGTCGCTGTGGGTTCTGATCCTGATGCCGTAAACTCATTCTTGGAAACTGGAGAGGGTGTTGGCCAGCGGATTTTCACGGGGCACATAGCAAACTAATGCTAAAAAGAGATTCCTTTTCTGGGGGTCTTTTTTTGTTTTCTTAAAATCTCAAATTATGCTAAAATTAAAATAGGATTAAATATTATTAAATCCTTTATTTTATGTTATCCAGCCAGAAATTAAGAGAGATTTTAGTTAAGCCGGGCTATATTAAAGAGCTTGATTTTAGCACAGCCCAAAAAGAGGCCAAGCTCAAGAAATTAAGCCTGGAACAGGTTTTGGTTGATAATGGCTTAATCAAGGATGAGAATTTGGGGCAGTTAATTGCCGAAGCTCTGCAATTTCGCTATGTGAGTTTGGCCAAAAAGACTATTAAACCGGAAATTTTAAAGATTATTCCGGAAATTGTGGCAAAAAAACAGCTGATCATTGCTTTTGATAAAAATAAAGACGGTCTGTTTGTGGCTATGAATAATCCTGATAATTTGCAGTTCCAGCATTTTTTGGCCAAAAAAACTGGGGATAAAATAATTCTATTTTACGCCACCCAAAAAGATATTTTAAAATCTGCCAGGCTTTATCACAAAGAACTTAAGGAGGAATTTTCAGATTTGATTTTAAAGCATTTAAAACAGGTTAAAACAGGCGGTGATGAAAAATTGCCGATCATTAAAATTGTTGAGTCCCTGATAAAATACGGTTATGAAAACCGCGCCTCAGATATTCATATTGAACCGCATGACAATGACACTCTTATTCGTTTTAGAATTGACGGAGTTTTGCATGATGTCTTATCAATTCCTAAAGAATATCATGACATGATCGTGTCCAGAATAAAAATCATGTCTAATTTACGCACTGATGAACACAAAAGCAGCCAGGATGGCAAATGCAGATTTAATTTAGCTGATGAAAAATTGGATATCAGAGTTTCTGTTGTGCCAATCATTGAGGGCGAGAAAATTGTGCTGCGCTTACTCTCCAAAAAAACCAAAGAATTAAATTTAGAAAATTTGGGTTTAAGTAAAGCTGAAGCTAAAAAAGTAACAGAAGCCATCAAAAATCCTTATGGCATGATTTTGGCAACTGGCCCGACCGGATCTGGCAAAACCACGACTTTGTATGCGATTTTAAAGATTTTAAATAACCGCGATGTTAATATCTCCACAATTGAAGATCCCGTTGAATATGATGTTGAAGGCATTAACCAGATTCAGGTGGATAGCGAAACCAATCTGACTTTTGCCAAAGGCTTAAGATCTATTTTAAGGCAGGATCCTGATATTATTATGGTAGGTGAAATCAGAGATGAGGAAACAGCGAAAATTGCCATTAATTCAGCCATGACCGGGCATTTAGTATTATCAACTCTGCATACTAATGATGCCGCCACAACTTTGCCTCGTTTGCTGGATATGAAAGTTAAACCGTATTTAATTGCTTCTACCGTGTTAATTGCTATTGCCCAGCGTCTGGTCAGAAAAATTTGCCCCAATTGCATTAAAAGTTATAGCTTACCAAGCGAGGAATTTTTAAAATTAGTTCCCAAAACTATTGGTTCAAAATTTACTGATGGCAAAACAAAAATTACTCTTTATAAAGGCGAGGGCTGTAAGTTGTGCCATAAAACAGGTTATTTGGATCGGCTGGGAATTTTTGAAGTTTTAACAGTCAGTCCGGCCATTCGTGATTTAATTGTAAAAAAAGCTACAAGCCAGCAAATTAAAAAACAGGCAATTGATGAAGGCATGGTCACCATGTTAGAAAACGGGCTTGAAAAAGCTCTTTTGGGCTTAACCACTCTGGAAGAGGTTTTAAGAATAATAAAATAAATATGAATGAGGGGAAAGAATTTAAGTATTTAAACTGGCACATTAATTTCGGTTTTAATGTGGAAAAGATTTTATTTGCCAAAACTTTAGCCACGATTTTAAATTCAGGCATTAATATCGCTGATGCTTTGCGCATTGTGGAAGCCCAGTCAGTCGGCCAATTTAAGCTTATTGTGGCTAATGTCAGAAAAGGCGTGGAAAGCGGAGAAAATTTAGCCAAAGCTTTAGCTAAATATCCCAGATATTTTAATCCAGTTTATATTGGCTTGGTTAATGTGGGTGAAAAAACAGGGCGTTTAGTGGAATGTTTAAATTATGTGGCCGAGCAGCAGGAAAAAGATCTGGAATTATCGCGCAAAGTCCAGTCAGCTTCACTTTATCCCATGATTGTCTTTGCGTGCTTAATGGCTCTGGCCGCGCTTTTGAGCTATTATATTTTGCCCCAGCTGATTGTGGTTTTCAATTCATTTAATATGCCTTTGCCCTGGACCACAAAATTGCTTTTAGCCGTCGCTCAGATTATCAGGGATCATGGGATTTTAATTCTAGTTTCAATCTTGGCATTTTTAATTTTTGTCAGGTATTTAGTCAGAACCAAAACAATCAAGCCCTATTGGCAGGCAGCTGGCTTAAGCATTCCTTTTTTCGGGGAACTGATCAGAAAATTAAACTTAGCGCGTTTTTGCTTGATTATTGGCGTGCTTTTAAAAAGCGGTATCCCGCTAAATGAAGCTCTTGATATCGGCATTGAGAGTTTAAGCAATGAAGTTTACAAAATTCAGCTTAAAAAAGTTAAAGCCAGAGTAGTGGCCGGATTATCATTGGGCGAAGCAATTGAAAATTTAAATAAGCCTGATTTATTTCCCAAAGTAGTGTCGCAAATGATTAGCGTAGGTGAGCGCACAGGCACTTTGGAAAAAAATATTTTATACTTGTCTGATTTTTACCAAAAAGATGTTGATAATATCAGCAAGAATTTATCCAATGTGCTGGAGCCGATTTTATTGATTGCGGTCGGATTAGTCGTGGCCTTAATTGGCGTGGCAATAATCTCCCCAATTTACGAATTTATTTCAACACTTAGCCACTCGATATAAATGACAAATAAATTGCCAATTTCAAAATTTCAAACTTCAAATCCAGGATTTACTTTAATAGAATTATTAATTGTGATTGGAATAGTAGTTTTACTGGCTGCTATTTTTTTGCCTATTGGCCTGAATTTTTATCAGATTCAGGTTTTAAATCAAACCAATGACCAGGTCATCTGGCTTTTAAAACAAGCCAGAAGCAGTGCTTTAAGCCAAAAGAATAATTCTGCATTTGGCCTTTATTATAATAATCAGCAATTAACTTTATATCAGGGCGCAAGTTATGAGGCAAGGCAAGTAGATTTTGATGTAAATTATAAAATACCCAGTAGTGTTAAAATTGAGGGCTTAAGCGATATCAATTTTAGTTTGGCTCAAGGTTTGCCCGGCCAAACTGGCACAATAATTTTAAGCTCTAATCAAATTACCAAAACAATTACGCTTAATTCAATCGGTCTGATTGATTATTAATTATGAAAAATAAAAATGGTTTTACTCTAATTGAAATTCTGCTGGCAGCGGCTATTTTTTTAATTATTTTTTTAGGCGTTAGTTTTTTAATGCTTGATAATCTTAATTTTAGTTTTAATAATCAGGAAAGAATAAGGGCTGAATTTTTAGCTCAAGAGGGAATTGAAGCCACTAAGGCGATTGCCGATAATAATTTTAAGGATTTAACTGATGGGAGCCATGGTTTGGCTATAAATAATAATCAGTGGCAGCTGACTGATGCAGCCGAAAACCTTAATCAAACATTAAAAAATGGCCAGCGCCAGATTATTATTAGTGATCAGGACACGAATTTAAAAAAAGTTGAAAGTTTAGTGACCTGGCAGGATATTAAAAATAATTCTAAAGAAACTTCATTGCTGACTTTTTTAAGCAACTGGCAGAGAACTTTAGGCGGGGATTGGTCAGAGCCGGTTGTGGATGGCTTTTATGCCATGGTCTCAGAAGCACGTTCTGTTTTCCATGTGGGCAATTACACTTATATCGGCGCTTTGAATTTTAAAGATGAGCCTGATTTTTATGTTTTTGACACTGCTGATTTAAAAAATCCCGCCTTAGTTGCCACTTTGGATTTAGGCGCTAACACTTGGGCCACGATTAATTCTATTTATGTGGTTGGCAATTATGCGTATTTAGCCACTAATATAAATGGCCGGGAATTTGTTGTTTTAGACATTAGCGATCCGCAAAATCCAATTGATGTTGCTCATCAGACAACGCAAACCTTAACCGACGCCACAGGCATCCATGTTTCAGGCGATTATGCTTATCTGACTAATTTATGGAAAAAGAACCAAAAACAGCTTTATGTTTTTAATATTGCCAATCCATTAAACCCCGATTTTGTGTCCAGAATTGACCTGGCTGACTCAGCCTATAATTTAACTTTCCAGAATAATTACGTTTTTGTGGCTAGCGGCAAAGATGACCAGGAATTGCAGATTATTGACGTGGCTGATCCTCAAGGCTCTACTCTCTATACCAGCTTAGATTTGCCAGGCGCAAATGATGCTTATGATGTTTATGTTAAAGATAATAAAGGTTATCTGGTTAGAGCCGCAGGCACTGACAGTTCTGAATTTTACATTTTAGATTTAAGTAATTTGCAATCCCCGCAAATAATCAGTTCCTTAAAATTAGCTTCTAATTTCAGGACAGTTTATGCTTTTGGCCCGGCCTCGGCCGAGACGGGCGATAAATATATGTTTGTAGGCGGTGATCTGGATAAAGAGCAATTTCAGGTCATTGATATTTCAGATTTAAATAATCCCAGAGTAATTTCAACTTTAGATATTAATGGCATTGTTTATGATTTGGTGACTGATGATGTGGCAGCCTACCTAGCTGTGGGCGGCGGGTTAACAGGCTTTAATGGTTTAAAGATAGTGGTACCGGGGCCATAATTTTCATTCAGCCGAAGAGGCGATTTGCAAATCGCCTCTTCGGCTGTGGAATTTTTAATTATATGGATAATAAACCTAAAAAACAAAAAGGCTTTAGTTTGATTGAGCTGATTTTATATCTTGGGCTTTTGGCTTTTCTTTTTTCAGTGTTATTTGTTTTTTTCCAGCAGACGATTTATGCAAAGGCCAAAATAAATGATAAGATTGAACTGGTTGATAGCGGCCAGTTTGCCTTAAATAAAATTGTTTGGTATCTCAAGCAGGCTGAGAGTGTAAATTCACCAGCCATTGGTCAGAGCCAAAATACCTTATCTCTAAATTTGGCTGACCAAACACAAAACCCAATAGAATTTTTGCTGGAAAATAATGTTTTATTAATGAAAATTAGTTCTAATCAAACTGTGGCGCTGACAAGCAGTAGAATTAAAGTTAATCAAATTACGTTTTCAAATTTTGCTTTTTCCGCCAATAGTCCAATTATCCAAATACAAATGGAATTAGCCAGTGCAAGTCAGCTTTGGAAAAATCAGCCGATTAAGCTGCAGACAAGCGTTAATATATCCCATTTGGGCGCTGGGGATGAAGAATTGGGCGGAGAGCAATGTTCGGAAACAGAAATTATTCTGCAACCAACCGGTAATATAATCGCGCCAAAAGGCGATTTGGAATTAAAAGTAGTTGGTTCAGAAATCACTTATGGAGCTGGCGGTCCGCAAGTTGATGTTGATTCTAAGATCTGGCTAGATAACAATTTGCTGACTTTATTCGGCGGTGAGCCAGTGAATGGCGGCGAGCTATACACAGCTAGTTTATCTGCCCGGACCAATGTAGCGGTCAGAGCTCATGCGCAATACAGAACTATCTTCAGCCAATATTATGATTCAAACACAGGCTCCCCTCATGTGAAAGTTTTAAAAGATGGGGATGATTTGCCAAACACGCCTGTTTTTGGCAATCAGACTCCTTTACCCGCACTTTTGGCGCCCTTTATAGATGCAAATAGGAAAATCAGCATTTTAGATAAGCAAATTTTGATGCTTTTTGAATTTGGCGATTTAAATTCTGCTGCTGCTGATTTTCAGGATCTGGTCGTCTTATTTACTTTTACTCCTGATAATTCAATCTGCAATTAAATTATGATATTATGAATAAGCCAGGGTTAGTAGAAAAAGTGAAAAACGGCTATATTGCTCTAATTTCTTTAATTATTATTGGCGCCATTGTTTTAATCTCTGTTTTGGCTTTAACTTTTATCACCATAAGCCAGACCCAGAATATGATCAGCCAGAATCAAAGTTTAAAAAGTTATTATCTGGCCAATGCTTGCGCTCATTATGCGATTTTGCAATTACAAGACAATGTTAGTTATGGCGGAAATGAAACAATTGAAGTTGATAGCTACAATTGCCAGGTTGAGCAGATTTTAGACAGTGGCAATGCCAATCGGATCATTAATACAAGCAGCAACGTAGCTAGCAGCAATGCAAAAATTCAGGTAATTATTTCCCAGCTTAAGCCCAGGACAATCATAAGTTCCTGGCAGCAAATTTATTAAAAATAGTATGTCAATTTTCCAGCAAATCAAAACCAAATTCCAAGCTAAATTTCCCATGGTGGCTGTTGATATTTCTGATAATTCCATGGAGTTAATGCAGTTAAAATCAGGGCCGGCAAAACCGCAGATTAGATCATCTTATCGCCAGGTGCTGAAAGCCAATTTAGTAAAAAATGGGGAAATTATTGAGATTGACAAAGCAGCTGAAATTTTAAAACAGGCTTTTAATTCAGCTTTGCCAAAATTTAGCACAAAGTTTTGCCTTCTATCTTTGCCTGATAAGCAGTCATATTTTTTATCCCTGCATCTTAAAAGCCGGGCTGGAAATCTGGGAGATAAAATCAAGAAGTTGGCTCAGGAAAAATTGCCAGTTGATTTGGCAACTTGTTATTTTGATTATTCGCTGACTCGTTCTGATAAAGAAGGCCAGGAAGTTTTTTTCGCAGCTGCAAGCAAAGATTTGGTTGAGCAATACCAGGAATTATTTACCAAGGCAGGCCTTTATCTGGCAGCCATGGAATTTGAATCAGCTTCATTAGCCCGTGCCTTGTTGTCTGAAGAAGATTTGGTTAAGCCAATTTTGATTGTTGATTTGGGGGCAGTGGCAACTGATATAATTCTGCGCGATCAGCATGGTTTTCGCGATCAGCTTAATTTGGTTTTTGGCGGTTATTATTTGACCAAAAAAATAGAAGAAAATTTAAATCTGGAATTTAAAGAAGCAGAACAGCTTAAGAAAAAAGAAGGCTTGAATCTGCGCCAAAACAATCTGGATAAAATTTTAGCTTTGAGTTTTAACGACTTATGCTCGGAAATTACCAATATAAAATCAGCTTATGAAAAACGGACAGGCCAGAAAATTGAAAAACTAATTTTAGCAGGGGGCACGAGCTTGCTTGCGGGCTTGCCGGAATTGTTGCATCAAAAATTACCCGGCTTACAGGTTGAAATGGGAGATCCAACCAAGCAATTAGATTTTTATGCAAAGAACCTAAAAAATGATAAAATATTATATAGCAATGTCATTGGCCTGGCTTTAAGGGGGCTCAATAAAGAAAGTCTGAACCAGGGCATTAACTTAATTAAAATTAATTAATAAAAACCCTATGAAAAAACAAAAAGGTTTTACGCTGATTGAACTTTTGGTGGTGATTGGCATTATTGCGATTTTGGCAGCGATTGTGATTATCGCTATTAACCCCGCCCGCCAGTTTGCCTTGGCCAGAAACGCGCAACGCTGGAGCAATGTCAACACGATTATTAACGGTGTCTGGCAATATGGCGTTGACAATCAAGGCACTTTGCCTGCAACGATTACTGCAACGTCAACCGAAATTTGCAGAACAGGAGCAGCTAGCTGTACTGGGTTAGTGGATTTGTCGGTTTTGACTGAGAATGGCACTTACGTGGTGGCTATTCCTAATGATCCCAAAGGAGCATCAACCAACGGCACTGGTTATTTTATCAGCACAACCAATGGCCGCGTGACTGTGACAGCGCCGAGCGCAGAATTAGATGAAACAATTGAAGCTACTCGATAAAACTAAATTTAAGAACCGCTTCCCGCATTGCGGGAGGCGGTTTTTAGTTGACTTTCATATTCAAATATGGTTAAATATTTAACAAGAAAAGGAGGCAATAATGATTATTGAAATAACTCAGGGTAATTGGCATGAAGAATTGTCAAACATTAAGGGAATGGATAAATATCTGCAAACAACCTTACTGGCAGTTGTCGCGTCACATTTGCATAGGGTTTTACCTCCCTCGTGCGATGAAAAGACTTTTGCCGCAAGCTTTAAAGAGATTGAAATAGTAAAAATTGATGGCAAAAGTTACAGAATAATTTTAAAAAACGAGCGTTTAAGACTTGAAGAAGTAAGCAGCTAATTTTGGATGCAATAAACCCTGCACGCGGATGTGCAGGGTCTTTAAATTATTCATGATAGGGATTGATTATTACGCTAGTGCCGATTTTGACAAAATTTTTATTTAGCCATTCGGCGTCGCTGGTGAAAATCCTGACACAGCCATGGCTCGCATTCATCCCAGGCACGTTCGGACTGCCGTGGAAAGCATAACCAGCTCTGTGAAAAAACATTGCCCAGGGCATGGGGGCATTATGGAATTTACGGGAACGTGTTTTGGCATTGCCTTTTTTAATAATAGTGAAATTGCCGGTGACTGTGTGGCATTGCCTGCCAATATCTGAGCAATAATCCTTACCTCCAACGCCAGGTCCCCAACTCACAAGATTGCCTGTCTCATCATAGGCTGCCCAGGCCAAAAGCTCCGGATCCCAAATTAGGATTTTTTCATCCATGACGCCTATATTTTGGGGGAAAGGAGAAAAATCCATGAAAGTTTTGTTAGCCATATTATTGGGCACGGCAATGACCATTTCTTTTTCCAGCTTGATATTAAGACGGTTGACTTTCATGACTATCTCCCGTTCTCGCTCGTCCGGCCAGAGTTCTGCCCATGTCTGCGGCACTTGGCTCTCAATTTTTTTAAGGCCATTTTTTGTTCTGATTTCTTTGATCACCGTCTTTTCAGCGATGGCGATACAATGGAAATCAGGGTTGTTGTTGCAAAGAGTTTCACCGAACGGTTTATTTTTTTCCAGGCTCCTGGCCGATGCGGTAAAGAGTAAAGAGGCCAGAAAAATTAAAGCGAACACGTAAAACTTCTTTACAAACATAAGCTTTTCCTCCTTTGTTGCGTACATTTTTCGTTAAGTTGAAAAGGGACAGGGTTGATTAAAATGTTAGCTTAAAATAAGGCTAAAGTCAAGCCTGATGTTTAGATTTTGAAATAAGTATTTATTGAACACAATATTTTAAAAAACACAGGATAAATAAGAGTCAGGATTATTAAAAATATAATGATGAGAAAAAACCCTTGGCTGGCTTTTATTGCCTGCTTTTTTATTTGGGAATTAATTAGCGCCAGGATTTGGAAAATAATAGCTAATAAAATACTGCCGATAAAAATGCCCATTAATAATTTATCAAAGCCGCAGATTTGGTTAGGAGACAAGGATATTAATTTTGAGAAATAGAGGGTAGCTATTACGAAAAAATAAATTAAAAAAGAAATAATCAGCCAGGCATATTTGAAATAATAGTTTTTTTTCTTCAGCCAATAAATTAACCATTTGCTTAATAAAATGATTAAGCCCCCCGTATAAAGGCCGATTAAAAGCCGATCTATGCCCAGCCACAAAGCTAAGCCGGCGGCTGCTGGCAAAGCCAATAAACAGACAGGACAGGCAGCATTTATTGGAGAAACCAGAATAAAGCAAAAAAATAGGATAGTGATTAAGCAAAAAAAAGAAAATTTTAACCAATGATTTTTCATAGTCTAAAATTATATCGGGCTGGCGGGACTTGAACCCGCGACCTCATCGTCCCGAACGATGCGCGCTAGCCAACTGCGCTACAGCCCGTAATTATTAAATTTTTAACTAACTATCCGCAGTTGGCTGTTGTCATTTATTTTTGTATCTTTTCCGACTGCCTGCCCGCCAAAGCTTTCCTGTCTGCCGTAGCTTCAGCGAAGGCAGAAGCGGCGGTGGGCGCTACAGCCCGCTGGAATAACTTTACAACTCTACGACTCTACGACCCTACAATAATACAACTCTACGAACTTTACAATTATAGTATTGATTTCAAAAAGCCGCCGAGCTGATTGATTATTTTATCAATTGAAATATAGATTTTTTTAAAAAGTTCTGGGGAAATAGAATTTTGTTCTGACAAGGTATCGGCACAGGCTAATAATTCATAACATGAGTCAGCCCTTTATCAAAATTTTGGGTCATAAATTATTTTAGATTAATGATATAAATTTTACCATCTGTGAAAAACTGATCACCGGTAAAATTTTTACCCAAAAACGGATCAACGAATTGTTCTTTGTAATAATTTTTGATTAAATCTGATTTTTGCAGATCTGTAAAAAAAACTTCTCTTTCAGTATCAATATCAGGGTTAATTGTATGAACAACCAGCCATTTTATGCCAACATCCAAACTTGCCGTACCAACGTAGATAATTTTTCCGTCAGTAGTCTTATAATCAGTTCGCCAGAATCTGGCATGGTGTCTTTGCCTCACCGTGTTATCGCTAGTCGGTTTTTCAAAACCAAAGTCATTGATATTGGCATTCCAAAATGAAGGTGTCATGGGCGCGCTGTCATAACTTTGATTTAAAATTGCTGACTTGGCTATTTTTGTTAAGGTGTTTAAATTAGCAGGTTCTGCCAGGATCCAGCCCGATTTTTTAAAAGCACTAATAAGTTCATCGTCATTTTGGGCAATTAATATAAAGCTGAGCGGTTCTTGTTTGGTGCCGTCTAGAGTTTCAGTATATTTTGAAAGATTAAAATCACTGAAAATTTTTATTGGTTCAGACTTGATTGTCTGAATTGCCATTATTTTTTCTGGAAAAATTACTTCAGGCTTAAAGTAATAGGCAAAACCAATATAATAAAATATGGAAACAACAATTAAAGCAATGGTTATTATTTTAAGGGTTTTTGCGGTTTTTATTTTGTCTGATTTCTCTTTTTTAAAGCTTGGCCATTCAATCAGATTAATGCCAATTATTAACCACAGCAAAGCCAGTAAATATCCGCCTAAAACATCGCTTAGATAATGCAGGCCTAGATAAAGCCGGCTAAAACCTACGGCAATTATTACCAAAGCGCCGGCAAATAAAATATTTAACTTGTTTTTCCAATTCTTTAAATTACGCCAGCTAAAATATATCAAAAATCCAAAAAGAGCCATGGCCAGGGCTGCATGTCCGCTGGGAAAGGAGGCGGATTTTTCCAAATAAATTGCTACTTCTTCAGGCCTTGGCCGTCTGATGATTATTTTGCCAAGATAGACGAAAATTTCCGTGCCAGCGAGTATCAGCCAGAAAGGTAAAATGTAATTTTTTTTATGCCAGAGCCATAAGAGTCCTGAAATAAGGGCTATTATTCCTAATTCAAATTCCCATTCCCCCAAAATAGTTATCCAGGTGAAAATTTTTACTAAACTTGCCTGGCGAAAAACAAAAAGCAGATTTTCCAGGCGAATATCTGCCAGGGCAATTGGCATGGCGATTAAAATTGATCTTATAATGCCCAAAAAAAGTGAGAGAAGATAAATAAAAGCTAGCGCAAAAAGTGTTAAGGGTAAGCCTGTGAATTTTGTCCTGTCCAGGCGGCGTTTGATGATCCTAAAAATTAAGGGATGATTTTTAATCAAATTTATTACCTCAGGGTTTTTTGTAATCGCCTGGATAATAGAAATTAAAATTGATTTAAAAAATAAAAGGAACCTTTTTCCTTCTTTTAAAATTAATTCTTTGAGCAGATAATAAAGCACAAGAAAAATAGCTATCACGAGCAGAAAAATGCTGGCTCTGGTAGAATAAGCTGCAATCACTTGCCAGGCCTGGCCGAAAAAGTAACCTAAAAAAAGATAAAACATGGCCCAGGCAAAGGCGCTCAAGACATTCCAAAAAATAAATTTTTTAGTCTCCATTTTAAAAATACCTGCTACAAAAGGGATGATCGGTCGGATTGGGCCGATAAATCTGCCCAGAAAAATACTTTTATGCCCATGCTTTTTGAAAAATTCTTCGCCCCTGGATAAATAAGAAGATTTAAATATTTTATTTTCAGGCTTGAAAAATTTTTTTGCTTTTTTGCCCAAATAAAAACTCAAGCCATCACCCAAAATTGCACCAAGGACTGCGAACCAGATTAAATCGCTTATCTCAAACATCCCTTTGCCAGCCAAAAAGCCAATAAAGACAGTAAGGATTGTGCCAGGAATAAAAAGTCCGACAAAGGCCAGAGATTCTACAAAGGAAATTAAAAAAACCAGCAAATAGCTGAAATTTTGCAGTTTTTGTAAAATGGTAATTAAAACATCAATATAATTCATATTTCTTAAATTTTAGCATTTTCTAAGCAATTTTAAAAGCCCAAAAAATGGGCTTTTAATATTATTCGGGGCGGCGGGATTTGAACCCACGATCTTCGGACCCCCAGCCCGACGCTCTAGACCAGCTGAGCCACACCCCGCAGTGAAAAATAACAAATGTCAAAATCCAAACCTTTGTTTGCCAAAGCCCCGCACTGCGGGGCGAAGGCAAATATCAAAAAAATAACAAAATATAAAATTTAAATAATCAAACGTTTTGGCATTAAGTATTTGAGTTTTGAATTTATTTTGTTATTGAGCATTTGTTATTTGTCATTAAAGCGGTTTAATTTTAACCCCTTTTTACTCCTTTTACTCCTCTTGCCCTTTTTACCCTTCTACCTCATATCTTATTCCATCTTCAAACTTTCTTCAACTAAAAACCCCCGGGTTTTAGGCCAGGGGTTTTTAATGAGTACATTTATTTAGCTGCGCCAATTTTGAACATTTTGGTGCCGCACACAGGACAAATACCTGTGACTGCTGGTCTGCCATTTTTCATTTTAATTTCTTTAGCATCTTTCATTGTCTGTTTGGCTTTGCATTTAACACAGTAAGCTTGAACATCGGCCATAGATATGAAGTTAATAATTATTAATTTATAAGGATTTCTCTTAATAGTTGCTTGGATTTTATTTAGAGTTAAAGGAATTTCTTAACAATTTAAACCCTGGCAGCCTTAACTCTGGTTTTTAAGCAGCTGGTACAAATTTTTGTTTTTTTGCCATCTATAGTTTTCGCCTGCAAATTAATATACTTCTTCTTTAGGGTTTTAATGTTGGAATGGCTGCGGCTGGCAGAAGTTTTAGGACCGCGTCCGCATATTTCACAAGTTCGCGACATAATGATAAGATTAATTTGAGTAAGACTTTGTAAGACGATGGTAAGACAATTGTATTACAATGTTTTACTATCGTTTTACCCATTATTCCCAGTTTAGCAGATAAATATAATTTAATCAAGACCATATGCTATTATTAAATTTTTTTAGCCAACCTTTAATCGGTGTAGCTTTTATTTTAGCTTTATTGATTGTTTTAACATTTCATGAATTTTTTCATGCCCTGGTGGCTGTTTGGCAGGGAGATAATACTGCCAAAGATGCTGGCAGGCTGACTTTAAACCCCTTAGCTCATTTGGATCTAACAGGCACAATTTTGTTATTGCTTATAGGTTTTGGCTGGGGCAAACCAGTGCCGGTTAATTATTATAATTTGAAAAATCAAAAATGGGGTCCGGCCATTGTTTCAGCTGCCGGGCCTTTTGCCAATTTAATTATGGCAATTATTTTTTCTGTGGTTTTTAAACTAATTGCTCCGAGTAATCTCAATCCAGTAGCAGTTTTGAGCGGCGCTTCAGGAAATCTACTTTTGATTTTTCTTTCATTTTTGATTATTTATAGCTTGATTTTGATGGTTTTTAATCTTATACCCATTCCTCCTCTTGATGGCTCAAAGATTTTTTTTGCTTTTTTACCGCCAAAATATGACTATATCCAGGCCTATTTAGAAAAAAACGGGCCGCTTATTTTGTTAATTTTAATAATTGCTGATAATTTTTTAGGCATTGGCATTATTAGCGCGTTTTTTAATTTAATTATCAATTTATTTCTCCGGCTTTACAGCATATTGTGAAATTCTTGACTTTTTTAGAGTAAGAGTGTAGAATAAAATCACAATAAAACACAGAGTTTTATTTTTTCAGCCAAAGGCTGATCAGCCACTGGCTGATATTTTTAATTTAAATTTTAAATTTTTTAAAATGCCAACAATCAACCAGTTAGTTAAAAAAGGACGCAAACAATCCAGCCATAAATCCAAGACGCCTGCTTTGGAAAGTGTTTTTAATACGATTAAAAGAAAGAGAAAAACATTGGATAAAGGCAATCCTTATAAAAGAGGCGTGTGCTTAAAAGTAACAACTACTACCCCTAAAAAACCTAATTCAGCCTTAAGAAAGATTGCCAGAGTCAGGCTTTCTAATGGCATGGAAGTGACTGCTTATATTCCTGGCGAAGGCCATAATTTGCAGGAGCACTCAATTGTGATGATTCGCGGCGGCCGTGTCAAAGATTTGCCTGGCGTGCGTTATCATATTGTCCGCGGCCGTTATGATACCCAGGGAGTTGAAGGCAGACAAAAAGGCCGTTCAATTTATGGCGTTAAAAAGCCTAAAAAAGCTAAAGCTTAATTAACTTATTCATTTAATACTGTTTAAAAAATATGAGAGGCAAACCAGCACCTAAAAGAAATATTCAGCCAGATCCTAAATTTAAAAATGCGCAGATTGCTAAATTTATCAATTATTTAATGAGAAGAGGCAAGAGATCTACAGCCCAAAGGATCGTTTATAATGCTTTTGAAATTGTTTCTGATAAAACCAAGCAAGATGCATTGGAGATTTTTGAAAAAGCTTTGAAAAATGTCAGCCCATCTTTAGAAGTGCGCGGCCGCAGAATTGGCGGCGCTAATTACCAGATACCTTTTCCTGTCAGAACAGAAAGAAAATTTGCCTTAGCCAGCCGCTGGCTGATTGAGGCCAGCCAAAAAAGAAAAGGCAAAGCCATGGCAGAAAAATTAGCCATGGAAATCATGGATGCAGCCAATGAAACAGGGGATGCATTTAAGAAAAAACAGGATGTTCATAGAATGGCTGAAGCCAATCGCGCTTTTGCTCACTTTGCTCGATATTAATCTACAGATTACAGATATGTACTGATGTACAAATATTTAATTTGTGGAGTTCAAATCTGTAAAATCTGTATGTATCTGTAATCTGTAGTAAAAAAGCTTATGGATCTAAAACAAATAATAGAACAGCAGAAAGATTTTGATAGAAAGCATTTTGGAGAGATTAAATTAACACCAGAAAGATTGCTTTATTTAATGACTTGTTTAGCTGGAGAAACTGGTGAACTCGCAAATTTAGTTAAAAAATATTATCGTGAAAAAGTAAGAAATTATCGGTTACCTACTGATGGTCAAGAGGATTTCTTAAGCTTAATGAAAGAAGAATTAACCGATGTATTTATTTACACAATAATTCTTTCTTATATGCTGGATGTTGATTTAGAGAAAGAATTTTTTAATAAGCTGAAAAAAAATGAAGAACGGTTTAAAAATGTAAATTTAAACAATTTATAATTCGTAATTCAGAATTAAATTTATGCCTAGAGAATATTCATTAGAAAATACCAGAAACATCGGGATTATGGCCCATATTGACGCCGGCAAGACAACTATGACCGAGCGTGTTTTGTTTTACACTGGTAAAAAACATAAGATTGGCGAAGTTCATTATGGCGAAGCTGAAATGGACTGGATGGAACAAGAAAAGGAAAGAGGCATTACAATTACTGCCGCCGCAACTACTTGTTTTTGGAAAGATCATCGCATTAACATAATTGATACCCCGGGCCATGTTGATTTTACTGTTGAAGTAGAAAGATCACTCCGCGTCTTGGATGGCGCAGTGGCAGTTTTTGATGGCTCGCAAGGCGTAGAACCGCAGTCAGAAACAGTCTGGCACCAGGCAGCAAAATATAGCGTGCCGAGAATTGCTTTTGTAAATAAGATGGATAAAATTGGCGCTGATTTTTATATGAGCTTACAATCAATTCAGGAACGCCTGTCTCAACACGCAGTCGCTGTCCAAATTCCAATTGGCGCTGAAGACACTTTTGCAGGCTTAGTTGATTTATTAGAAAGAAAAGCCTACAAATTTGCTGGCGAATATGGCCAGAATGTTGAGGAAATACCAATTCCTGAAGATTTAAAAACTAAAGTTGAGGAATTGAGGAAGGTATTACTGGAAAAAGTTGCTGAAAATGATGATGACTTAATGAATAAATATCTGGCCGGTGAAGAATTAGATTTAAACCAGGTCAAACAGGTGATTCGCGCAGCAACTATTAAAAACGATTTTCATCCTGTTTATTGCGGCTCTGCTTTAAAAAATATTGGCGTGCAATTTGTTTTGGATGGGGTTGTTGCTTATCTGCCTTCGCCAAATGATATACCTCCCTTTAAAGGAAAAAATCCTGAAACTGGCGTTGCAGAACTTAGGGAAGCTAAAGATGATGCGCCATTCTGCGCTTTGGCTTTTAAAATTGCCACTGATCCTTTTGTGGGCAAATTAGCCTTTTTCCGGGTTTATTCTGGCAGTTTAAAGGCTGGTTCATATGTTTTAAATACTGCCACAGGCGATAAAGAAAGAATCGGCCGTATTGTTCGCTTACATGCTAATTCTCGCGAAGACGTGGACGAAGTTTTTTCTGGTGAAATAGCAGCTGCTATTGGTTTAAAAAATACAACTACAGGCAATACTTTATGTGATGAAAAAAAACCAATTATTTTAGAAGAAATTATTTTTCCAGAACCAGTTATTTCCGTGGCCATTGAACCAAAAACAAAAGTTGACCAGGAAAAAATGGGCATGGCCATGCAAAAATTGGCTGAAGAAGATCCGACTTTCAGAATTCGTACCAATGAAGAAACTCTGCAGACCATTATCTCTGGCATGGGTGAATTGCATTTAGAAATTATTGTTGACCGCATGAAAAGGGAATTTAAAGTTGAGGCCAATGTCGGCGCTCCCCAGGTAGCATATAAAGAAACTGTCAAAGGTACAGCTGAAGCAGAAGGCAAATATATTAAACAATCTGGCGGCCGCGGCCAATATGGCCATTGTTGGATAAAAATTGAACCGCGCGACCAGGGCGAAGGCTTTGAATTTGTGGATGATATTAAAGGCGGCGCTATTCCTCGTGAATTTATTCCAGCTGTTGAAAAAGGCATTAAAGAAGCTTTGACCAAAGGCATTTTGGCTGGTTATCCTGTAGTTGATGTTAAAACGACTTTATATGATGGTTCATACCATGAAGTTGATTCTTCTGAAATAGCTTTCAAAATTGCAGGCTCAATGGCTTTTACAGAGGCAGCGAAAAAAGCCAAGCCAATTATTTTGGAACCAATCATGAAAATAGAGGTAGTTATGCCTGAACAATTCATGGGTGATGTTATTGGTGATTTAAATGCTAAACGCGCTCAGATTACCCAGATGACCGAACGCGGTAAAATGAAAGTAGTTGATGGCATGGTGCCATTATCTGAAATGTTTGGCTATGCGACTTCCTTAAGATCAGCCACTCAAGGCCGCGCTACCTATTCCATGGAATTTGATCATTATGCTGAAACTCCAAATAATATTGCCTTGAAAATAATTGAAGGGAAGAAAAAATAAGGGATAAATAAAACACTGATTTATATTCACAGATTACACTGATATAAAAATAGCTCTTTGAAAGAGGAGCTATTTTTTTATTTTATAAAAATATTGACAGAAAAAATATAGGTGATAAAGTAATAAAAAATACTTTTTTCAAAGGAGGTAAAGAAATGGACGCACCTGAATTTGTCAATAGAGTTGGGGATACTGTGGAGGTAGACGATATCCATGGTTCTTCTGATTCAGTAGTATTAAATCTTACTGAAGAAGAACAGAGATTTTTTCGGTCTGTGGAACATAGCCAAATTCCTTTTATGATGGGCCTCCTCAACAAATGCGCAGCAAAAGGCTTCCAGTTAGGAAAAATTTCAAAATAAATTTTGCGTAAGAGTAGAATTTAAAAAAACTATTAAAATGACCTAGCGATAATTTCAAAGGGTCTTTTTTTGTATATTTTTGACTTCATATTGATTTGCTGATAATCTTTAAGCAAATTTTTCAAAGGAGGAAAAAATGAGTTTCTGTTCTTTTTGCGGCAGCACGCCTGAGGGGACAGTTTTAATCGCATTTGACGAAAAGGTAAATGCCGGGATATGCGATACTTGTATTGTACTTTGCGGGGAAGTAATCGCAAACCCTACAGAAAAGGATATTCCTGAAGTTAGTTCAAAAGGTGAAAGCCATTGCACATTTTGTGGAAAAAATTCCCAGGAAGTTGGGGTATTGATTAGAGGGCCAGCTGGCAAAGTATATATATGCAGAAATTGTTTAAAAGCAGCAGCTGCAAGCATAATAAGTACTTTGCAAAATTTTCAATCAACTCAAAAACCTAACAACTGATGGCGATTTAATTATGCAATGGCCAATGGGTTAAGAAATAACCCATCTCCCACTCTGTGGAGATCCATTATCGGGGCCATGGCGCCTTAAAAAGGGGAAATAACCCAGACCAATTGCTAAGGCAAATAATGGCTAAAACGGCCTGCCGAAGCATTGGGTGCTAACTGAAATCAGCCATAAAATGCTTTGTGCTGATCATCAGTTTTGCTGGAAATAACCAAAAATTAAATATCTTTTGTGATCATCCCAGCATAGCGCGGTAGCTAACACTCAAAACCCAATAAACAGGCTCGAATCCTCGGGCCTGTTTTAATTTTAATAATCAAATCTCAAATGCCAACTCACAAATAAGCTTCAAATCATAAATTCCAAATTTCAAAAGTTTGGTTATTGGGATTTGGTTATTGGTTATTATTTGGAGCTTGGTGTTTGAAGATTAGAATTTAGATAGGTATTGTGTATAATTCGTGAATAAAGTTGAGTATAACTGTGTGGTTAAGTATGTAGATAACCATGTGCGTAAAGATGTTGATATTTTGTTTATAATTAGCCAAAAAAGGGCTTGACTAGGTTTTTATAATAATATATAGTTAGAGCATAAAACCCTACTTGTTTACTAATTGATTAATCTTAGCTTTGGAGACAAAGCCGGTTTCTCAGTGTAGTTCTCTGGTGGGGCTTAAGAAAAATTGCCCATCTGGGTGATTTTTTTTGTGTCTAAAAAATGATTAAGAAAAAATTAACAATAGGTTTTGAAAGGAGGATTTCGTGAGTCCAAAACTTTACGACTTAGCGCCCGAAAGAGATTTCGTTTTGTTTAATCCAGAAACCAAATATCTAATTCTGGCGCTGACTGAAAGGTTTAAAGAATTAGAAAAGGTTAAAGGATTAAAAGCAACAGAAACTTTTCACCTTGATTGCCTGGCAAAAAATCTAGGTCAATCACCCAGCATCATTGAAGTAGCTGACTGCTTATATAATAATCAGCAATTGAAATGGAATTGGAAAGATCTTTTGCCAGTAGTTTTGGCAGATTGTCTTTATCCGTTTCATGCTGATAGTTATCATCATTCAGTCAGAATGGCAGAAATCGTGCAATTTTTAAAAGAAGAGTACAAACAGCGCGGTTTTGCCAATTTCCCCGATTTCGGCAATAAAGATTTTGCTGAAATTACGCGAAATTTAGAGATGACTGAAGATGACTGGGCCTGTCTTTTGGCTGCAGCTTATCATCATGATGGCGGAAAAATGGGCTTGCCCGTGGGATTTTGGAATAAACCAGGAGAGTTTAACGCCAAAGAAAAAGAATGTCGCAAAGTCCATCCAGGCCTATTTTTTCCGATCGGTGAAATGTTAGGCGTACCTTTAAAAGTAACGGCTTTGAATATTGCCCATCATTATCTTAATCTTGGCTATCCAAATAATGGTCTGATCAAATGTTTTCAGGACATCATTTTTGAGCCAAAATTTAAGGTAATTCTAATCATGCTGATTACCTTAGATTGTTATGATGGGATGAGGGGACCTCGTGATTATCGGGTAAATTTATTCAGCCATGATCAGGTTATGGAAAATTTACCCCAAGAACTTGGTCAAATGGGTACTATTTTTATGCCATTGGTGGAATTAGTCAATTCTTCCGCCATTGGCCGGCAATTGTATCCCAATTAAGCCATTACATCTGTTTGAGAGCCGCTTAGCCAAAACTAAGCGAAGCGGCTCTTGACTTTCTTTTTACTTTTAGCTAAGATAAGATATATTCTAGATAAATTCATTTATGAAAGATTTAAAGAAAATTTTAGAACTATTACGAAAAACAGGAGACCGTTTTATTTTAGAAGATGAAAAGGGCAATCTTTTTGTAGTTTTATCAGCGAATGATTATGAGAATTTAATTTTAAAAAATAGTGAATTAAAGAATTTTTCCGAAGAAGAACTTTTGAACAAAATTAATAAAGATATCGCGGTTTGGAAGTCAACGCAAGAAGATGAAAAATTATTGGAACGCTGGCAAGATTTAAATCCTGCCCAAGAGGAAAAAGATAAAAAAGAGGAGCCTGACCAATATTATTTTGAGCCGGTTGAAGATGAGGATTAAAAAATACTTGCCATATTTTGCGAATGTGGTATAATAAAAAATACATTTTAATAAATTAAAAAATAATCCCAAAGCGATCCCTTTGGGAGAATAATTAGGGAAGCGGCTGGATAACACTCAGCCAGTTTTAGCGGTTGAGGCTGCTTCGACGGAGTATTAAAAATACTATGGCAGAAAAATTTGAACGCTCAAAACCACATATTAATGTGGGAACAATTGGTCACGTTGACCATGGTAAAACTACTTTAACAGCAGCTCTTTTGAAGTATGTGCTTGCTCATGGCCAAAAAGCTTCTGATAAAGGAGTTGACCAGATTGATAATGCCCCTGAAGAAAAAGAAAGAGGCATTACCATTGCAACCGCTCATGTTGAGTATGAGACTGCAAAAAGACATTATGCTCACGTAGATTGTCCAGGCCATGCTGATTACATTAAAAACATGATTACAGGCGCAGCTCAAATGGACGGCGCTATCTTAGTTGTAGCTGCAACTGATGGTCCAATGCCTCAGACTAGGGAACACATCGTGTTAGCCAGACAAGTCGGTGTGCCGTCAATTGTTGTTTTTTTAAACAAAGTTGATCAGGTTTCAGATCCAGAATTAATAACATTAGTTGAGGAAGAAGTCAGAGAACTATTAACAAAATATGAATTTCCAGGCGATAAAACCCCGATAATCAAAGGTTCGGCTTTGAAGGCTTTAGAAAATCCAAATGGCGATGACGCCAAATGCATTGGCGAGCTTTTAGATGCTTTAGATACGTATATTCCCGATCCTGTTAGAGATACAGAAAAACCATTTCTAATGCCGGTTGAAGATGTTTTCTCAATAGAAGGCCGTGGTACCGTGGTAACTGGCAGGATTGATAGAGGCATTATTAAACTAAATGATGAAATAGAAATTGTAGGCATTAAACCAACTCAAAAAACAGTGGTCACTGGCATTGAAATGTTTAATAAATCATTAGACGAAGGCCGCGCAGGCGATAATGCCGGACTATTATTGCGTGGTACAAAAAAAGAAGATGTAGAAAGAGGCCAGGTAATTTCTAAACCAGGCAGTATTACGCCTCATACAGAATTTGAAGCCCAAATTTATGTTTTATCCAAAGATGAAGGCGGCAGACATAAGCCATTTTTCAAGGGTTATAAGCCGCAATTTTATATCCGCACTACTGACGTAACTGGCGAAATTGAAATTTTGGGTGGCGCTGAAATGGTTATGCCTGGGGATACTGTTTCCCTGAAGATTAAGTTAATTGCGCCTGTAGCTTTGGAAGAAAAATCAAAATTTGCTATTAGAGAAGGCGGTAAAACCGTAGGTGCAGGTTCAGTCACTAAAATCATTGCTTAATATATTTAAGTCCTCTCCCCATGGTGGGGAGAGGGCTTTTATACCAAAATTTTTTGTAAATTTTAAATATAAAGATAATTTTTAATTTCATGACTGAAAAGGTAAAAGCCAAAGAAAAAACTGAAGAAAAACAAAGAATTAGAATCAAGATTCGGGCTTATGATCATAAGATTATTGATCAGTCTACTCGAACTATCTTAGATACTGCGCAGAGAACTGGCGCCCAGGTTGCCGGCCCCATTCCTTTGCCAGTGGAAAAGAAGAAATACACTGTTTTAAGCTCGACCTTTGTCCATAAAAATGCCAGAGATCAATATGAGATGCGCATCCACAAGAGGCTAATTGATATCATTGAGCCTACCCAAGCCACAGTTGATGCTCTGATGAGCTTAAATTTGCCAGCCGGCGTAGATATTGAGATCAAAATGTAAAGGGCTTGACAGGTAAGTGCATTTCAGCTAAGATACGTATATTACAACTTTAATTATTGCGGATTTTAAAAATCGCAAATCTAATTTTTAGAAATATAAAGAAAGTTTCTTAATTTAAGAAAAACCTTTACATTTTTAAGGATTAGCCAAGGAGAAATAAAAAATCACTAAAAATTAAAAATCCAGTAAGTCTTAAACTTTTTTTGAAGTTTTTTGAATTATATTAATTTTAATCTGGATTTGGTGAAGCCAGATTTTTTATTTCCTAAAAAGCAAGAAATATGAAGTATATTTTAGGTAAAAAAATAGCCATGACCCAAAAGTTTAAAACAGATGGCCAGGTAGTGCCAGTGACAGTAATTGAAGCCGGCCCTTGTTTTATTACTCAAGTAAAAAAGAAAGACAAGGATGGCTATCAGGCGATTCAGATTGGATACGGGACTAGAAAAAAATTAAATAAACCATTGGCCGGGCATTTAAAAGGCGGATTAAAATCAAGATATTTAAAAGAATTAAGATTGCCTGATGATAATCAAAGCGAATATGCTAAGGGTGAAAAAATCAGCGTAGCTATTTTTACTGCAGGCGAAAAAGTAAAAATATCTGGTACGAGCAAAGGCAAGGGATTTCAAGGTGTAGTCAAACGTCATGGTTTTCATGGCGCACCAAAAACACATGGTACCAAGGATCAATTAAGGCATTCTGGTTCAGTCGGAGCCAAAGGCGTTGCCCACACATTTAAAGGGACTAAAATGGGCGGACGCATGGGAGGTGAACAAGTTACCATCCAAAATTTGGAAATAGTTGAAATAGATCCGTTGAAAAATTTATTATTTCTTAAAGGCGCAGTGCCAGGCAGCCGCAATAGTTTAATAGAAATTTACGCGCCAGGGGAGATGAAGCTGGAAAAAGAAACCAAAGAAATTCCAGCAGAAAAGGCTGAAACATCTGAAATCAAAAATGAAGAAGTCAAAGAAGAAGCTAAGGAATTAAAACCAGAAGCAAATACTTAAAAGTATAAATTATTTAGATATGATCAAGGCTAAAGTTTACAATTTAGAAGGCAAAGAAATAGAGGAAATCAAATTAGATCCTGAAGTTTTTGGAGTTAAAATTAATCCCGCCCTAGTCCATCAGGTTGTTGAGGCTCAACAGGCCAACGCACGTTTTAAATTAGCACATACTAAAACTAAAGGTGAAGTGCGCGGCGGCGGTAAAAAACCTTGGCGGCAAAAAGGCACAGGCCGGGCAAGAGCTGGTTCAACTCGGTCGCCTTTATGGATCGGAGGCGGTGTGACTTTTGGTCCGCGCAAAGAAAGGAATTTTGATAAAAAAATAAATAAGAAGATGAAGCAAAAGGCATTATTTATGTCTTTGACTGATAAAGTCAAGTCTGAGGCTTTAATTATTTTAGATAAATTAGAATTTACCAAAATCAAAACTAAAGATTTAGTTAAGATTTTAAGTAAATTGCCCGTTAAGGCTGGCAAGACTTTAATTGTTTTGGATCAAAAGAATGACAACATTGTTAAATCAGCCAGGAATATTAAAACTTTAAAGACAATTTTAGCTGATAGCCTTAATGTTTTAGATATTTTGAAGTATAATTATTTATTAGTTGATAAAAACGGCATAAAAAATATTATTACCACTTATAAGAAATAAAATATATGGGAATTTTTGATAGATTTAATAAAAAAGCCGGGGCTAAAGCCAAAGAAGCAAAAAAGGAAAAACCAGCAGCAGCCAAAAAGGCTTTGGTGAAAAAAACAGATGCTAATTTGACTTCTTTGAAGCCCAAAACAGAAGGTGCGGCAGAGACAAAAGAAATTAAAGGCAAGAAGGCTAAAAAGGAAGAGACCAAAGAAGCCTATAGAATTTTAATCAAGCCTTTAGTGACAGAAAAAGCAACAAACTTAGTGGCCAAAAATCAATATACGTTTATGGTTGCGAATGGCGCAAATAAAATTGAAGTTAAAAAGGCAATTAAAGGCCTTTATGGTTTTGAAGCAAAAAGCGTGAATATAATTAAAGCCAGAGGCAAAGATGTCCGTTCGGGCAAAGTTACAGGTAAAAAGAAAAACTGGAGAAAGGCTATAGTAACTTTGAAGCCAAGCGATAAGATAGAAATTTACGAAGGAGTTTAAGACCGAAATTTTAAATTTATAATTATTGAGATATATGGGAGTAAAGCAATATAAAACCAATGATGCAGGGAGGCGAGAAGCAAGTGTAGATGACTTTGCCGATCTTAGTGTTTCTAAGCCAGCTAAAAGATTATTACAAATAAAAAAAAGAACCGGTGGCAGAAATGTAACCGGTAAAATTACAGTCAGGCATATTGGCGGCGGGGCCAAAAGGTTTATCAGAATCATTGATTTTAAGAGAGAAAAATTTGATATGCCGGCTATTGTAAAAACCATTGAATATGATCCCAACCGTAATGCCAGGATTGCTCTAGTTAACTATAAAGATGGTGAAAAAAGATATATAATTGCTCCGCACGAATTGCATGTCGGCGATGAAATTATGAGCTCAAAAGGCAAGCAAATTAAAGTTAAAGCAGGCAATGCCCTGACCATAGAAAATATTCCGGTCGGTTCATTTATTTATAACATTGAATTAACACCGGGCAAAGGCGGCCAGATTGTAAGAAGCGCAGGCAATAGCGCGCAATTAATGGCAGTTGAAGGAGATTATGCTACTATTAAATTGCCATCAGGCGAAGTCAGAAAGGTATTAAAAACCTGCCTGGCTACGTTGGGGACTGTTAGCAATTCAGAATATATGACTATTCGCTGGGGCAAGGCAGGCAGAAAAAGGCATTTAGGCATTAAGCCAACTGTCAGAGGCAAAGTAATGAATCCAGTAGATCATCCGCATGGTGGCGGTGAAGGCAAGCATCCAATCGGCTTAAAATACCCCAAGACTATTTGGGGCAAGCACGCTTTAGGTGTTAAGACACGCAGACCAAATAAATATTCAAATAAATTAATTTTACAAAGAAAAAAGAGCAAGAAATCTTAAACCATAAAATTTATGTCTAGAAGTTTAAAAAAGGGACCATATGTTAATGAGAAATTATTAAAAAAAATTTCTCGTTTAAAGCCAGGTGATAAAACAATAACGAAGACCTGGGATCGCGCCTGTACTATTACCCCGGAAATGGTTGGTTTTAAGATTGGCGTTCACAATGGCAAAGAACATCTTGAAGTAACTATAATTGAAAATATGGTCGGACATAAATTGGGAGAATTTTCACCAACCAAGAAGTTCCACGGACATGGCGGTAAGATGGCTAAAGAAGAACAGAAAGAAGCAGCAGCCAGCGCTTAGTTTAAGTAAATTCATTTTTTATATATGCAAGCACAAGCAAAATTAAGGCATTTGAGAATGTCACCTAAAAAAGTCAGATTAATCGCAAATTTGATTAAGGGCTTAAAAGTTGAAGAAGCAATTAATCAGCTGTCTTTTGCTGATAAGATTGCCAAAAAGCCAATTCTTAAGCTTTTGCAGTCAGCGATCAGCAATGCTGAGCATAATTTGAATTTGAAAAAAGAAAATTTATTTATTAAAGAAATAAAAGTTGATTCGGCCGGTGTTTTAAAAAGATGGCAGCCAAAAGCGCATGGCCGGGCAACCCCGATTTTGAAAAAACTTTCGCATGTATATCTGGTGTTGGAAGAAATAGCGCCGACTAAAATTAAGGCTAAGAAGGTCAAAAAAGAAAAGAAAGAAAGCATTAAGCCGATTAAAGTTTCTTCACTGAAAGAAATTAAAGAAATAATTCCTGAAAAAATTTCGGAGACAAAGACAGCAGAACCTGAAGGCCATGACAAGGAAATTGATAAGGAAATTATAGACGTTAGAATGGAAGGCAAGCATCGCCATAAGCAGAATGAAGATAAAAAAAGGCTGAAGGGCACCAAAGGCTTTATAAAAAAGATGTTTAACCGTAAATCCGGTTAAGTGAAAAGATTTAAAATCAGACATTAATTATTTCATATGGGACAAAAAGTAAATCCAAAAGCAATTAGGCTCGGTATCACAAGAACTTGGGATTCAAAATGGTTTGCCAAGAGGAATTTTAGTTTGTTTTTAAGGCAAGATGTAGTCATCAGAAAATTTATAAAAAAACGCTTGAAAGATGCAGGCGTGGCTAAAATTGAGATTGAAAGATCTGCAGAAAATATCAATATCATAGTATATGCTGTCAGACCGGGTGTGATTATTGGCCGATCTGGCGTAGGAGTTGAAGACTTGAAAAATGAATTAAAAAAGGCAATTTTCAATAAAGAAATAACAAAAGTGCCCGGCAAGCTGAACTTAAATGTAAATATTATGGAAGTTGACAGGCCGAATATGAATGCCCAAATTGTTTTAGATAATATGATTGCCGATTTAGAAAAAAGAATTCCTTTCCGCAGAATTTTAAAGCAGGCGATCAGCCGCGTGATGAGAGCGGGCGCTAAAGGCATTAGAGTTATGGTTTCCGGCCGCTTAAATGGCGCGGAAATTGCGAGACGCGAAATGCTGTCTGAGGGCATGTTGCCTTTACACACTTTACGCGCAGATATTGATTATTCCAGAGGAGCGGCACAGACAATTTATGGCAAAATCGGCGTTAAAGTTTGGATTTATAAAGGTGAAGTTTTTGATAAAGAAATTAAATCAATTAAAAAATAAAAGTAAAATATTGAGAATAATATGTTAATGCCGAAAAAAGTAAAACATAGAAAATGGTTTAAGGGGCGTAAAAAAGGTCTGGGCGTGGCCAGCAGGCGTACCGAGCTTTGTTTTGGCGCATATGGCCTAAAAGCCCTAACTCACGCCTGGATAACAGCCCGGCAGATTGAAGCTGCGCGTCGCGCATTGACGCATTATTTGAAAAGAGGCGGCAGAGTCTGGATTAGAATTTTTCCAGATAAGCCAGTAACCAAAAAAGGAGCAGAAGTGCCAATGGGCGGAGGGAAGGGTACACCTGATCATTTTGTGGTTGTAGTTAAACCAGGCACTGTTTTGTTTGAAATGGAAGGCGTAACATTAGATAAGGCAAAAGAGGCTATGCGTTTAGCAAGTTATAAATTGCCGGTCAAAACCAAGTTTTTAACTAGGGAATAATTTTAAAATATTTTATGAAAGCCAAAGAGGAACTAAAGGAACTAAAATTAAAATCTGAGACAGAGCTAAAAAAGCTGTTAGGTTCAAGCCGGGAAAAATTAAGAGATTTACGATTTAAAGTCTCACAGAATCAGTTGAAAAATATCCGAGAAACAAGAATTATAAAAAAGAAAATTGCTAAAATTTTGACTTTATTAAAGCAAAAGTCAATAAAGTAAAAATAAATTTTTATTGCTATTAATATTATGGAAACTAAAAAGACAAAAATAAGAAAAAAGTTTAAAGGCGTGGTGGTCAGTGATAAAATGGCTAAAACCATTGTGGTTAAAGTTATGTCCATGAAGCTGCATCCTAAGTATAAAAAGCAGTATAAGGTTAGTAAAAAATACAAAGTCCATGATGAACAGCGGGCAGCCAAAGTCGGTTCAGAGGTGATTTTTCAGGAATGCAGGCCTTTAAGCAAAGAAAAAAAATGGCGCTTAATTAAAATTGTAAAATAATTTATATATGGTTCAACATCGATCAATGTTAAAATTAGCTGATAATACAGGTGCCAAAAAATTAATGGTTATCAGGGTTTTGGGCGGTTATAAAAAGAGATATGCCCGTCTTGGCGAAATTGTAACAGCAGCTGTCAAAGAAGCAATCCCGCATGCTATGGTAAAAAAGGGTGACGTCGTTCACGCTGTTTTAGTCAGAACCCACAAAGAAACCAGAAGAAAAGATGGTTCGTATATAAGATTTGATGATAATGCCGCTGTGATTATTGATATGAAATCAAAAGAGCCTCAGGGCAGCCGTATTTTAGGGCCAGTGGCCAGAGAATTGCGCGCCGGCGGTTTTAATAAAATAATTTCCCTGGCAGCTGAAGTTTTATAAATTTTAAATTTTACTATAATGAAAAAAAATGATATGCCCCGCAATGCGGGATCCGCCTTCGGCGGAAAAATTAAAGCAGGTGATAGAGTAAAAGTAATGGCAGGTAAAGATAAGGGCAAAAAAGGCAAAGTTTTGCAGGTTTTTAAAACTGCCAATCGGGCTTCGGTTGAAGGTGTGAATTTAGCTATTAAGCATTTACGGCCTAAAAAACAAGGTGAGAAAGGACAAAAAATTGAATTTCCAGCAGCGATGAATATCTCTAATTTAATGCTGCTTTGTCCCAGATGCAACCGTTCAACAAGAATTAAATACAAATTTTTGGGGGCAGTAGCAAAACAGAAAAAAAACAAAGCTAGGATTTGCGGCCGCTGCAAAGAATTAATAGATTAAAGATTTATATATATGAATTTGAAAGAATTTTATCAAAAAAAAGCCAGAACACAATTAAAGCAGGAATTTGGCTATAAAAATGAATTACAAGTGCCGAAATTAACAAAGGTAGTATTAAATGCGGGTTTAAGCAAAGGCTTAAAAGACGCAACTTTCATAGAAAATGTGGAAAGCACTTTGCTGAGAATAAGCGGCCAAAAGCCTTTAAAAACCAAAGCCAAAAAATCAATTTCTAATTTTAAAATTAGACAGGGCATGGTGATTGGCATGAAAGTCACTCTGCGCGGCAAATATATGTGGGATTTTGTGGAAAAATTAATCAAAATTACCTTGCCTCGTGTCAGAGATTTTCGCGGTTTAGATTTGAAAACTTTGGATAAAAATGGCAATTTAAATATTGGGATCAAAGAACATTTGGCCTTTCCTGAAATCAAAGCAGATGAAATTGAAAGATTGCATGGCTTGGAAATCGCGTTAGTGACAACTGCTGAAACCAAAGCAGAAGGCAAGGCTTTATTTATTGCCTTAGGGTTTCCTTTTAAAGAATCAAAAAAATAATATTTAATTTAATATATATGGCAACCAAAGCACAAGTCGTAAGAGCAGAGAGAAAACCGAAATATATGACCCGCAAAGTTAGACGCTGTTGGCGTTGTGGCCGTGCCCATGGCTATATGCGCGATTTTAATTTGTGCAGAATTTGCTTTCGAGAATTGGCAGCTAAAGGCGAAATCCCGGGCATTACTAAAAGCAGCTGGTAAAAGGAAAATCTTTAATTTATAATTTACATTTTTCAATTTTAAAATATATGATTACAGATCCAATAGCAGACATGTTAACAAGAATTAGAAATGCTCAGGCTGTGAGAAAGAGCGAGGTTTTGCTGCCCTTTTCAAAGCTAAAGTTTGAATTGGCCAAGATATTAAAGCATGAAAACTATATTGAAGATGCCGCTAAGGTTGAAGAAGCAAAATTCCCACAAATAAAAATAGTTTTGAAATATAATGAAGACAAGCAAAGCGCAATCTCCAATATCAGGCGAGTCAGTAAGCCAGGCAAGAGAATATATGTCAGTAAAACAAAAATTCCCAGTGTCTTAAATAATTTAGGCATTTTGATAATTTCCACCTCCAATGGTTTAATGACCAATAAAGAAGCAAGAAGAAAAGGAATTGGCGGTGAAATTTTATGCGAAATTTGGTAATTAATAATGAAATACGGAAACACTAAATAGATTCACGAAACTTCACTAAAATTTCGTGCATTTCGTGAAAGATTTTAGTGGTTCAGATAACAAAATTTTTTATGTCCAGAATCGGCAAAAAACCAATAACTATCCCTGATGATGTGGCGGTAAAAATTGAGGCCAATGAATTGATTATCAAGGGACCCAGAGGTGAATTAAAACAAAAAATTCATCCCCAGGTTAATATTGAAATAAAAGACAAACAGATTTTGATTACTGTCTCAGATCCCACAGACAAGTCTCAAAGAGCGCTTTGGGGTTTATTTGGCAGCTTGATTAAAAATATGATTTTAGGAGTTAAAGAAGGTTTTACTAAAAAATTGGAAGTGGTTGGCGTGGGTTTTAAAGTCAGTTTGGCCGGCAGCAAATTAGTTCTAAATGTAGGCTACTCTCACCCGGTTGAATTTATTTTGCCCCCGGGCATCACTGGCAGTGTGGAAAAGAATTTTATTACCTTGACAAGCAATGATAAAAAACAGGTTGGCGAGGTGGCAGCCTTAATAAGGAAAATAAGAAAGCCTGAACCATACAAAGGCAAGGGCATAAAATATGCAGATGAAATTATTAAAAAGAAAGTTGGCAAAGCAGCTGCCAAAGCCGCAGGTTAGACTTAAAGCTAATTTAATATATGACTAATAATAAAGAAAAAATTAAAAATCAGCTGAAAGAAAGCAGAAGAAGCAGAATCAGAGCGAGAATAATCGGTACAAAACAAAAGCCGAGATTAAATGTTTTCAGAAGCTTAAAGCATATTAATGTGCAGATTATTGATGATTTGGCTGGCGCGACTTTAGTTGCGGCCAGTGATTTGGAATTGAAGAATAAAAAAGCGACCAAGACTGAAAAAGCTAAAGCTGTTGGTAAATTGGCGGCGCAAAAAGCAATGGATAAAAAAATTAAAAAAGTAGTCTTTGACCGAGCTGGCTATAAATATCACGGCCGGGTAAAAGCTGTGGCAGAAGGAGCAAGAGAAGGCGGTTTAGAATTTTAAAAAAATTATAATTAATTATTATGGCTAAAAGAAATAATAATAAAGACAGAGGCGGAGTGAAAAAAGAAGAGGAATTCGAGCAAAGAGTGGTTGATTTGGCGCGCGTTACCCGTGTCATGGCCGGAGGCAAAAGAATGAAATTCCGAGCTTGTTTGGCGATTGGCGACAAAAAAGGCCGAGTGGGTTTTGGCGTTGCCAAAGGCGCTGATGTAACAGCGGCAATAACCAAAGCCTTTAATAAAGCCAAGAAAAATTTAGTAAAAGTGCCCATAGTAAACGAAACGATTCCTCACAATGTCAAAGTAAAATTTAAATCAGCTAAAATACTTTTAAAGCCTGCAAAAAAAGGAACAGGAGTTAAGGCAGGCGGCGCAGTCAGAATCCTTTGCGAATTAGCCGGTATTGCCAATATCACAGCCAAAATCCTGGGTTCAAACAATAAAATTAACAATGTTAAAGCGACGACCATTGCTTTTAAGAGCTTTAAGCGCGGTACAAAATCAGCTCTAGAAATTGAGGTTGAAAACAATGAATTGGGAAAAGAAAATAGAGTTCAATCTGTTACTTCTAAAAAAGCTGAAGGAAAAAGCTTTAAAGATAAAATTAAAGGTTTAATATCTAAAAAAACGGAAAATAAATAATTTTATGTCATTGAATTTAAACAATTTAAGGCCAGCCTATGGCGCTAAAAAGAAAAAGAAGAGGGTCGGCAGAGGCGATTCTTCAGGTCATGGCACTTATTCTACTCGCGGTGCTAAAGGCCAACGAGCCAGAAGCGGCGGCAAGGGCGGTTTAAAATTAAAAGGCTTAAAAGGCAATATTTTGAGCATTCCAAAATTAGGTGGCTTTAGGAGCTTAAGGCCTAAGTTAGAAATTGTTAATTTGCAGGATTTGGAAAAGAATTTTGAAAATGATGATATAATAACAGCAGGTAAATTAGCGGCTAAGGGTTTAATCAAGGGGACTAGCATTGGCGTTAAAATTTTAGGCCAGGGAGAGCTCACCAAGAAGCTGATTGTTAAGACTAATAAAATTTCAGCCTCTGCTAAAGAAGCTGTGGAAAAAGCAGGCGGCAAGATTATTTTGCTCTTACCTTATAAAAAAGAGCTTAAAGAAGAAAAGAAATAATAATTATGTGGGAAAAGTTCACGCAAATTTTTAAAATTAGAGATTTACGCAAAAGCATTTTGTATGTTTTAGCTTTATTGGTAATTTTTAGAATTGCTGCTCATATTCCTATTCCCGGAGTTAATTTGGATAATTTGAAGGAATTTTTTGCATCCAACCAGATTTTTGGCTTGATTAATATTTTTTCCGGCGGCGGCATGAGTAATTTTTCAGTTGTGGCCATGGGAGTCGGCCCTTATATTACTGCTTCTATTATTTTTCAATTGTTGGTTATGATTGTGCCTAAGCTGGAAGAAATTTCCAAAGAGCCAGGCGGTTATCAAAAAATAAATAATTGGACCAGATGGCTGACCGTACCTCTGGCAGCTCTGCAGGGCTATGGCATCATTACAACCTTGCAAAGACAATCCACCTATAAAATAATCAACTTTTTATCGCCTTTTGATTTAATCCTAACACTGATTACGCTCACTGCCGGGACAGTATTTTTAATGTGGATTGGCGAATTGATTTCAGAAAGGAAAATAGGCAATGGCATCTCTTTAATTATTTTTGCCGGTATTGTTGACAGATTGCCAAGCTTGGTGCAAAGAACTTTAGTTGTTTTTGATCCAGCCGAAATTTTTAATTTAGTTTTATTCGCCATCATTGCCATTATTACAATTGTAGGCGTGGTAATTATTAATGAAGGCACGCGCAATGTGCCGGTTTCTTACGCCCGCCACGTGCGAGGCAATAAAATGTATGGCGGAGTCAGCACTCATTTGCCATTAAGGGTCAATATGGCTGGCGTGATTCCGATTATTTTTGCAATTTCTTTGATTATCTTTCCGCCCATGATTGCCCAGTTTTTTGTCCATGCTAAATCCCAGATTTTGGTTCAGGCCGCGCAATTTATAATTTCTGTTTTCCAGAATCAGCTTATTTACGGCATCTTATATTTTGTTTTTGTTTTTGGCTTCACTTATTTTTATACAGCAGTCATTTTTCATCCCCAGCAGATTGCTGAAAATTTACAAAAGCAAGGCGGATTTATTCCTGGCATTCGGCCGGGTAAACACACTGAGGAATATCTGGGCCATGTCACAAATCGCATAATTTTTGCCGGCGCATTGTTTTTGGGCTTGATTGCTATTTTACCTTTGGTTATTCAGCAGTTTACCGGCGGTTTGAATTTAGTGATTGGCGGTACCAGTTTATTGATCGTAGTCAGCGTGGTAATTGAAACCGTTAAGCAGGTTGAATCACAGTTAACGATGAGAGAATACGAGGGCATTTAATTTGGCACCGCCCAATACGACTAAACTTAAAGTTTTAAGATATGTTATAATAAAAAGGGAAATACCCTTTTTATTTTTTAACCTAAATATAATGAATATAATTTTGATTGGTCCGCAGGGCTCAGGCAAGGGTACTCAGGCAGAGCTTTTAGCTAAAAAGTATAAATTGCCAGTAATCGGCATTGGCAGTCTTTTTCGACAAGAGGTTCAACATAAAACAAAGCTAGGCAAAAAAGTCGGGAAATACATGCTTAAAGGTTCTCTGGTGCCCGATCATTTTACAGAGGAATTATTAAAAAGAGAATTAAGGAAAGCTAAATATCTCCGAGGCGCAATTTATGACGGTTTTCCCAGAGATTATAAACAGCTTAAATTATTAGAGAAACTAATTATTATTAATTACGTTATATTTATAGGGATAAATCAAAAATCATCAATTAAGAGGCTGAGTAGTCGCAGGATATGCGGTTGCGGCCAGACTTATAATATTAAGACTGACAGGCCAAAGCATGCTTTGATCTGCGATCAATGCGGCAAAAATTTGAGCCAGAGAGCTGATGATACGCCCCAGGCGATAAAAAATAGATTAAGAATATTTAAAAAAGAGACCTTGCCATTATTGAAATATTTTAAAAAAGAGCGTAAGCTGATAAAAATAAATGGCGAGGCTTCAATTAAAAAGGTTTTTAGTTTGATTTTAAAAGATTTAAAAAGTTAGAGTATTTATTAGGTTTTGAATAATTGAAATACGAATCGACGAATTAGTTATGTAATCTGAGAAATTATTAGTATTATTTGTAGAATATTTGCCTTTGCAAACCGTAGTCCCGCCACGCGGGACGAAGGTTTGTAAATTAGTAACAATATGATTATTTATAAAACACAAAAAGAGATTGAAGTGATAGGCATCGGGGGCAGGATTTTGGCCGGAATTTTAAAAGAAGTCCAGTCAATGGTTAAGCCAGGCGTCGGCACCATGGAGCTGGATAATCTGGCAGAAAAATTAATTTTACAAAATGGCGGGCAGCCCTCTTTTAAGAATTATCAAACCTCAGCCAGCGACATACCTTTTCCCACTACTTTATGTACTTCAATTAATGATGAGGTGGTTCATGCTCCTGCCAGGCCCAATCGCATTCTAAAGGAAGGTGATATCATCGGCTTGGATATTGGCATGGAATATCAAGGCGGGTTTACTGACATGGCAGTGACCGTTGGTGTCGGTAAAGTCAGCCAAGAAGCAGAAAATTTAATGGCCACTGCGCAAGAGTGTTTAAATTTAGCCATTGAACAAGTTAAAGAGGGAAATTATTTAAGTGATGTTGCTAAAGTAATTCAAGACTATGCGGAAGAAAATGGTTTTACGGTAGTTAGAGAATTAGTCGGCCATGGCGTTGGCCAGAAAGTTCATGAGGATCCTAATGTGCCAAATTATGTGACTGAAGAAAGTAAAAATATTCAGCTTAAAAGAGGCATGACGATTGCGATTGAACCTATGGTTAATTCTGGCGGCTGGCGAGTTAAACTTTTAGACGATGATTTAACCTTTGCCACAGCTGATGGCAGTTTGTCAGCGCAATTTGAGCATACTGTGGCGATTGATCATGAGGGTAAGACCAGGGTTTTGACAGCGTTGTAGGATGTTTGGTAAGACAGTTGTAAAACAATGGTAAAAATGTGATAAGACCATGGTAAAACAATTGTATTGCAATTTTTTACTACTGTTTTACGATCATATTACTTTTTTCACTATATGAATAAAGAAAAGCAGAAAAATTCAGAAAACATTTTAATTCCAGATCAAGAACGTTTGGATTCTTTAATTAGAAATTTTAAAGAACAAGGCAAAGATAAAATTCATGTCCTGGCTGATTTTGACAGGACTTTGACCGGAGCCTTTATTGAGGGACAAAAAGTGTCCACAGTCATTGCTCAATTTAGGCAAAGCGGATATTTAACGCCTGATTACGCACTCAAAGCCCATGAACTTTATAATACCTACCGCCCAATTGAAATTGATCCGAAAGTCAGCAAAAATGAAAAAATAGCTAAAATGCATGAGTGGTGGCAGAAGCATTTTGCCTTGCTGGTTTCAAACGGTTTGAATAAGAAAGTCATGGATGAAATTGTCAGTAAAAGAGCGCTTAAATTTCGGGCTGGCGCTTTGGATTTTATTGATTCTTTGCATGAAAATAATATTCCCTTAGTCATTATGTCGGCCGGGCCAGGCGATATGATTAGTCAATATTTAAAACAGGAAGGCCGGCTTTATAATGACATTCATATTATTGCTAATTTTTTTGACTTTGATAAAGAGGGCAAGGTGATAAAAATTAAAGAGCCAATAATTCATTCTTTAAATAAAAAAGAAATTTTTGTTAAAGATTTTCCAGCCTTTAAAGATGTCAAAGAAAGAAAAAATGTTATACTTTTGGGAGACGGAGTTGATGATATTGATATGATTGAGGGCTTTGATTATGATAACTTAATTAAAATCGGATTTTTAAATGAAAATGTGGAAGGAAATCTGCCCGAATTTAAGAAAAAATTTGATGTTATAATTGAAAATGACGGGGATATGGATTTTGTGAATGATTTATTAAAGGAAATTATATGAGTGAAAAATTACTAGGTATTGATTATGGCGAGAAAAAAGTCGGTTTAGCTATTGCTGATACTGAAACTAAAATTGCCTCGCCTTATAAGATTTTAACTAATGACAAGGGTTTATTTGAAGCTATTAAGGATATTTGTCTGGAAGAAGAAATCGGTAAGATTGTAGTTGGAATCCCAACTGGATTAAAAGGAGTTAAGTCAGCGCAATACGAAATAGTTAAAGATTTTATTAGCCAATTGAAAAGAGAATTTTCCATGGAAATAATTGCACAGAATGAAAATCTGTCCAGCAGTTACGCGCAAAATCTTTTGCAGGGAACTAAATCTAAGGGTCAGGATGATGCAGTCGCAGCGATGATAATACTTCAGAGTTACCTTGATGAAATGGGCGAAAAAGCCCCTTTGTCATTCAGAACGCCTGCCTGCCGGCAGGCAGGAAGTGAAGAATCTAGTAATACAGGATTCCACGCTACGCTCTGAATGACTCGATGACAAAGAGGCTTTTTCGCCATTCACTTTATGTCCCAAACCTACACTACAACAGCTTTAGTTCTGAAAAGACGAGACTATCAGGAAAATGATCGTCTTTTTTGTCTATACACCAAAGATTTTGGCAAAATAGATGTTTTGGCCAAAGGCACGAAAAAAATCATTAGTAAATTAAATCCATATCTGGAACCTTTTTATTTAATTAAAGTCATGATTGCCAAGGGCAAGGGTTTTGATAAATTGGCGAATTGCAATTTGATTGAAGGTTATCAAAATTTACGGCAGAATCTTTTTGGTTTTGCTTTGATAAATTATTTGGCAGAAATTACTGATCGGTTGATTATAGGCCAGACTCAGAATAATGATAAGTTTGATTTGTTGCTAAAAATTCTAAATATTTTAGAACAGGAAATCAGCAAAAAGGATAAAGAGAAATTGTTGCTGCTGGCAAATCTTTATGGCTTGAAACTTTTGTCTTTGCTGGGCTATCAGCCGGAAATCAAGAGGTGCTTAATTTGCCACAAGGGGATTTTACTGACCAAAAATATCTTTGATTTTTCGCACGGGGGGATTATTTGCGAGAATTGCAAAAAGGTTTGCTTGATTGAGGATTATGTTTTAGTGGCTGATCAGGTGATTAAGTTATTGCAGTTAGGGCAGAAAAAGGACTTGGATTTTTTTGTAAATTTAGGAGTTGATAAAGAAACAATAACCCAGTTTAACCAGGTCGTTTCCAAGCTGCTTTTAGTCAATATGGAATGGCCGCTTAAGTCAATTGATTTTTTGCAAAAGTTGTCTTGACAGGGCAACTTTTTTTTGTTAAGGTCAGATAAGGAATTGAACATTAACAACATTACAAAACAAGCCCCGAATCACTTGCTTTGCTCGGGTACGGGGCAAGGAGGGAAAAGTGAATATCATTGAACGGATTAAAGCTAAGCTTAAATGCGCTTATGCTTATGGGCAAATTAAGAAATTCCATACTATAATTAGGCTGGAATTTAAAGATGGAGAGCATTTGACTCAGGAGGAAGAAGTTGAGCTCTTAAGGTTTATCAAAGAAAAGATTCAACCCAAAAGAGCTTACGTCTTATGCAGCCGGCAATATAAAGAATCAAATCTACCTTGGTCTGCCTTGTTACACTTGGAGGAATTTGAAATAGAGGGTAATTTTAAAGAACTGATCATGCAAGGGTTTAAAGTGAAAAGATAGGGGGAACAAATCCCCCTTTTCAATTCCCAAAAAGCCTCGAACCATGCACTACGTTTAGGTTCGGGGCAGGAAAGGAAAAAATAATGGGCAAAAAAGGAAGGTCTGTTACTCCGCGCAAAACTCCAAAATTTGAAAGGCGCAAAAAAGAAAGACGGACAAATTTTAAAACCCTAAACAAGGGTCTGCGCAGCAAAAATCCTAAACCGAAATCGCCGAAAAAAAATTATGTGGCAAAACTTGTGATTGGCAGGGATTTTTTCAAAAAGGTAAATAAGAAAACAGCTAGGAGGGAAAATGGGAAACATCCTGTTAAAAGGCGGTAGAGTGATAGATCCGGCGAATAATCTTGACCTTATTGCTGATGTGCTGATTGAAAATGGCAAGGTCAAGAAAATTGGCAATTTGCGGGTTTTACGATCAGTTGAAGTGATTGATGTTAAAGGTAAAATTGTCTGCCCGGGGTTGATTGACATGCATGCGCATGGATGCGATTTCAAGCAGGCGAAAAAAGAAAATTACATAAGTGTGAGTTTGGCCGCAATCATGGGTGGATTTACCACCGTGGCTTGCATGGCTAATACTGATCCGGTAATTGATAATGTCGCAAGCTTGCAGCAAGCACAAGCCAGAATGGAAGGGAGTCTGATAAACCTGCTCCAGATAGTAGCAATAAGCAAAGAATTAAAGGGGTTTTCAATTCAAACAGTGGAGAGTTTAACAAAGCTTTTGGAAAGCGGGGCTGCAGGCTTCAGTGATGATGGCAAGGCCATTTGGGATCCCGAGGCCTTGCTTAAGGCAATGGACAATATCCATCATTTCTGGTTCCAACGTACTGAATTGAAAAAACCGCTTCTTCTGCATTGCGAAGATGGTCGTTTTTCACTCTATGATAAACGCTCAGAATATCTGGATATTTCCTTGGCTACAAATTTTGCAGCCACACAGCATCACCCCATCCATATTCAGCATGTTTCTTGTGCCGAATCAGTAGATATCATTCGCGAAACCAAGAAACACTACGGATTTATATCTTGTGAAACCGCGCCCCATTATATTTCTCTAACTGAAAAAGATTTTCACCGGCTCGGTGCTAATGCCAAGATGAATCCGCCGCTTCGGACTGAAAAAGATCGGCAGGCAGTAATTCGAGGTTTGGCTGATGGCACAATTGATGCCATTGCCACAGATCACGCGCCGCATACACCTGAAGAAAAAAATCTACCGCTGGACAAAGCGCCACTTGGCATTATTGGTTTGGAAGTAGCTGTGCCAGTCATACTGTCCACTTTAAACAAAAGAATTCCCCTAATAGAAATCATTCGCAAGTTGACAATCAATCCTGCCAGAATTCTTGAACTCAAAGGTAAGGGAACATTACATCCAGGAAGCGTGGCTGACATTACGGTGATTGATCCGCAAATGCGGAAAAAAGTTGAGGCCGACAAGTTTCAAAGCTTGTCGCGCAACTGTCCCTGGGACGGCAAATGGCTTCAGGGCTGGCCTGTGATGACTATTGTTGGCGGTCGGATACTGATGAAAGATGGGAAACTTAACATCTAAACAATATAGGGGCTCTCAAGAGAGGGCCTCTTTTTAAATAACAAATGACAAAATTCAAATGACAAATAAATTTCAAATATCAAATTTTTAAATTCAAAACTCAAGTTTTGTCTTTTGAGCTTTGAATTTTGATATTGTTTAGTATTTAGGATTTCAAAATTGGTAAGTTTCCGTGGGTTTTTAAGAGTTGACATTTTAGGCCAATTTTGTTAAGGTTTTTACAACTTCGGATATTGAAAAAAAGAAAGGATTCTGAAAAATAACATCCAAAATCTGTCCCAGATTTAGGGACAGAAAATTTAAAGGAGGTATAGATGAAAACAGTAATCGGAGTAATGGGTTCAGCACACGGCGATTTGACGGCTGAGCTTAAAGAAAAAGCTAGAATAATTGGAGCTCAAATAGCCAGAAATGGTTATGTCCTAGCCACTGGCGCTTGTCCTGGCCTACCACTGGAAGCAGCTATTGGCGCTACAGAAAATAATGGCATTGTGCTTGGTTTTTCACCGGCAGAAAACGAAGAAAAACACGTTTCAACTTACAATTTTCCCCTCCAACCTTTTACTGCTATGATTTTTACTGGTTTTGGCCTTAAAGGACGAGCTGTCATTAACATTCGTTCTTGCCAGGCAGTAATTTTCATTAGTGGTAGAATAGGGACGTTGAATGAATTTACCTTGGCCTTTAGCGAAGGCAAGATTATAGGTGTATTGACAGAGACAGGTGGCTTTTCTGCCGAATTACATAGGATGAGTGAACAATTTGGCGTAAGTCCCAAAAAGCCAATAATTTTTGAAACAGATCCAGTCGTCCTGGTAAAAAAGGTTTCAGATAACCTTAAAAAGTAAAGGAGGAGAGAAATGGACATAGAGAAAAGGAATAAGCTGTTTAATTTGATGATTTCTACGGGAAGCATTAAGTTCGGTAAGTTTACTCTAGCTTCGGGCAGAGAATCTTCCTATTACTGTGACGGAAGAATTGCCTCTACCCATCCAGACACGGCACCTCTTATCGGGCAATTACTTCTGCAAATAATGGATGAGAATAATCTTCAACCAGACTCAATCGGCGGTTTGGAGACAGGAGCCATCCCAATCGTTGGTCAGGTACAAGCCGCTGCTCATTACCTTGGACAAAGGCCACTCAAATCATTTTATGTCAGGAAACAGCCTAAAGGTCACGGCACCAAAAGTCAGATTGAAGGCAACTTTAAATCTAGCGATAAAGTCGTGATCTTTGAAGATGTCACTACTTCAGGAACTTCAGCTGGAATAGCCCTTGACGCTGTTCTGCTAAAGGAAGCTACTGTTTGCGCAGTGATTTGTCTTTTAGACAGGCAGGAAGGCGCACAGGAGTATTTTAAGCAAAGAGGAATTCCGTTTTATCCGCTTTTTACTAAACAGGAATTTCTCAATCAAAAAAAATAAGCAAACAAATTCGCACAGCCGCTTGTCTATCAGATGAGCGGCTATTTAATACCTAGAATTTTAGCGTTTTAGTTTAAATTATTGAGCTTGTTGACAAGAATACAGATTTTGCTAAAATATAAGTACAAAGCCGTTTGAGTTTGGTTAACGCCAAATGAAGGTCTAGGAAGAAACCTTTTAAAAAAGGGAGTAGAACCTGGCGCAGGCCCGCGTGAAGGGCAAAATTGAGAGTTTTAGTGTTATGCCTTGAGAACTTCAGCATGACATTAAAGAAATCAAGGTGGCACCGCGGAAAAAATTCCGTCCTTGAATCTATTACTGTTTTAATTTAGGTAATGGGTTTGAAGACGGAATTTTTTTGTTAATTTTAAAATTTAGTCATTAAATCATTTATTAAAAATTAAAAATTTATAATTTAAAATTATTAATCTAAAATCTATGTTAAGAACCAATACATGCGGAGAACTGACTAAAAAGCACGTAGGTAAAAGTATAACTTTATGCGGCTGGGTCAATTCCAGAAGAGATCATGGCGGCGTGATTTTTATTGACTTGCGCGACCGTTATGGTTTAACCCAAATCAAGTTTGACCCGGATATTTCCAAAGAGGCCTGGAATGAAGCTGATAAAGTACGGCCGGAATGGGTTTTGCAAGTCAGTGGCAAAGTTTTAGCCAGGCCAAAAGATATGATAAATAAAAATTTAGCAACAGGCGAGGTTGAAGTCGCAATTACTGAAATTAAAGTTTTAACCCAGTCCAAGACACCTCCTTTTGAAATTGATCAGGATAAAATGGTTAATGAGGATTTGCGTTTGAAGTACAGGTTTTTAGATTTGCGCCATACCAGATTACAGAAAATTGCAGCTGACCGCGATAAATTGATAACTTATGTGCGAGAATATTTTCATAAAAAAGATTTTCTGGAAATCCAAACTCCGATTTTAGCCAATTCCTCTCCAGAAGGTGCGCGAGATTATTTGGTACCCTCAAGATTACATCCAGGCAAGTTTTATGCTTTGCCACAAGCACCCCAGCAGTTTAAACAATTACTAATGATTGCTGGTTTTGATAAATATTTTCAGATCGCGCCGTGTTTTCGCGATGAAGACCCGCGCGCTGACCGACATCCAGGCGAATTTTATCAAATTGACATGGAAATGTCTTTTGTTGAACAGGATGATGTCTGGGCCGTGATTGAACCATTGATGATTGAATTGACTGAAAAATTTTCTGATAAAAAAATAATTAAAAAACCATTTCCCAGAATTACTTATAAAGACGCCATGGAAAAATATGGCTCTGACAAACCGGACTTGAGATTTGGCCTGGAAATCCAGCCAATCACTGAAATGGTTAAAGATTGTGGTTTTTCTGTTTTTAGCGAAGTTGTGAAAAATAAAGGCGTGGTTCATGCTTTAAAAATTGATGGTGGTGCTAAATTTTCTCGCAAGGAAATTGATGACTTGACAGGTATAGCTGTTTCCAGGGGAGCTAAAGGATTAGCGTATATTGTGATAAAAGAAAAGGGGGAGCTGCAATCACCGATTGTGAAATTCTTAGGTGATGATTTGGCTAATAAAATTGTGAATGAGCTTAAAGCCAAAACTGGCGATATTATTTTCTTTGGCGCTGATACTTGGAAAACTGTTTGCTCTGCTTTGGGCGCGGTCAGGAATGAATGCGGTAATCGTTTGGGCTTAAAAGATCCGAAAAAAGCAGCCTGGGCCTGGGTGATTGATTTCCCCATGTATGATCATTCAGAATTAGAACCAGGCAAAATAGATTTTTCTCATAATCCTTTTTCTATGCCTCAAGGCGGGTTAAAAGCTTTGCAAGAAAAAGATCCTCTGGATATTTTAGCTTATCAATATGATATTGTCTGCAATGGCTATGAAATTTCTTCTGGCGCTATCAGAAATCATGAGCCAGAAATAATGTATAAGGCTTTTGAAATTGCAGGTTATACTAAAGCAGAAGTAGATGCCAAATTCGGCCACATGATTCGGGCCTTTGAATACGGAGCGCCCCCTCATGGCGGTGCTGCGCCAGGCATTGATCGTTTGTTAATGGTTTTATGGGAATTGCCCAGCATCCGTGATATCTATGCTTTTCCGAAAAATGGGCAGGCAGAGGATGTGATGCTTGATTCGCCGAGCGAAGTTACAGCAAATCAATTAAAAGAATTGCATATTAAATTGGATTTGGAAAAATAAGATTAAATATTTTAAAAAATAATTAATCCTATGAAGAAAATTTTATTTTTATTTCTGGCTGTGATTTTATTTTTATCTGGTTGCGCGTCAAAAACAGGCACGCAGCCAACTGTTTTAAATTCTAATAACACCACTGCAAACGAAACTGACATCACGAGTAAATGTACTGCTGGTCCAGTTGATTTAGAGGGTTATGGCGATAAGGGTAAGCGTCTAGCTAATTGTTTTGTCCAATATCCTGGTGAACCTTCTCGTCAGGATAAATCCTATTACATTGTGGAAGATATTTGCGGCCAGTTTACCAAAGAATTCATGGCCAGTATTTTGGGCAAAGAAATTGTTAAAGTTGAGCCGCCGAAAGTTTCGGGCTTATACAATTGCAGTTATTATTATGATGACAAGAACTATGTCATGCTGGTAATGGATTATTTAAGCGTAGCTGACCAGAAAAAAGGCAGGGAATTTATTGGCCATAAAATAATGGTTGATAATCGTATCCCCATGGAAAATTTTTACGCTGTTCAGGAAAATGGCCTTATTAATACTGTTTACTTAGTTTTAGGCCCAAACAAATTTATTAGTATTGAAAGAACAAGTGCTCAAGTTTTACCTGGTGACGAAGTTTTGCAGTTTGCGGCCAGGTTGGCCAAGGAGATTAAAGATTACAAATAATATTTGTCAAAAATTGCGCATTAAATTTGATTTGGAGAAATAGGAAGACGGAACCACTTGTAAGGCGATGGTGGGACGATTGTAAGACAGTTATAAAACAATAGTAAGACAATTGTATTACAATGTATTACTATTGTTTTACTTTCATTATTTATTGGGAGTTGACAGGAAGTACAAGCTTTGCTAAGGTGAAAATCAAAAGGCGTGTCTCGTTTTAGAGGCGTGTCAAAAAAAACGAGGAGGTGTGTCATGGAAAACCATGGTGCGTCTGAAGGAGAAGTGTTTGGGAAAGAAGTTGGCTTGATGTCAGAGGTAATTGTCACTGGACGAAAAGTCGGAGCAGGTAGGGATTTTTGGAAGGCAATAGCCCATAATCAAAAACTTTTCCAAAGTGTGGTTGAAACCGTTAAGTCATACCAACTGGCAATGATCCGTAAAATGATTATTGAGTGGGAGATCCTCTACCGCGAGGACGGCATTGAAGTGGATTTCTCAGATCTGCGGATACCAGAGACACAAAAAGGATTTGACCGACTGATTGTTATTCCCAAAGGCCTAAAAATCCAGCAAGCGTATGATACCTGCGCTAAACATTTTCCCTGCATAGAGAACACACTAAGAAATCTTGACGAATCCATGTCTAAAAATGATCGCGATCCGGTCAATGGCTCTTATGCTATTTGGGTGCGAGATTGGATTGAGGCAGATAGAGAACTAAAAAATTTATCTTTTTTTGATCTTCAAAAGAAAAAGATAGTTGGGATTACCTTTCTTGAACATATTCAGCACTGGCGCAAGTATTATAAAGAAACAGGCAATCCTATTGATATCAAAAATTCCACTCTCTGTTCTGGGTCGCAATCTAGTAATGGTGGCGTGCCTAGTACCCACTGGGATGGCAGAAGAATGATTACTCCCTTTTACTCTGTCAATTTTTGTGACGTAGCCCTGCGTGCTCGTGAAGCAGTTGTATAAAATTGTAACCTTAACCCCGTTTGGTCAAATGACTGGACGGGTTTTAAATTTGGGAAAAGTATGCGGGCGAAAACGCTCTTTGTCTTCACTGTCATTCAGAACGGAGTGAAGAATCCTGGATGTAATAGATTCCACGCTTCGCTCTGAATGACAAAGAGCGTTTTCGTCTGCGACTTGAATCATTCCAGTTTTTACGTTAAAATATAAAGGTAATATGCGTTTATCTAAGCTGCAAAAATACATACTTTTGCAGTCATTTGACTCAAAAAATAAGCTTGACCGCAAAGTTTTGCTTGGTTTTTACAGTTCTTATAAAAAGAAGCCTGGCTCGGCCAAGGCAGGCCCGAATCGGGAAATTATGGTTAATTCCATTACCTCAAGCCTAGACCGTTTAATAAAAAGGGGTTTAATTGTGGGGTTTGGCGAATTGACAAAAGAGAAAACATTTATCAATAAAATACGTTTGACGCCCTTGGGACGGAAAGTGGTAAAGAAACTTTTGGGAGAACAGAAACGACTTCCTTTAAAATTGAAAAGCACCAAATAACAAATTTCAAGTTCCAAATAAATCTCAAAATTTAAACTCCAAAATTTCAAATGTTTGTGATTTGAGATTTGATTATTGTAATTTATTTGTGATTTGGTTTTTGAAATTTGAGATTTTACATTATAAAAATCTAATATAACTTCATATAACTTAATTAACCTAATTCAAACATATGCCAGTTCCAAAACAAATCATTAATTACTTAGACAAACGAGGCGCTAAATATGCGATTATTACTCATCGTAAAGTTTACACTGCTTATGATGCGGCGCAGACCTTAAAAAAGAAATTAGATGAAATTGCCAAGAATTTACTGGTCAAAACCAATAAAGGTTTTGTCCTAGTTTTATTGCCAGCCTCAAAAAGAGTTGACTTGAAAAAATTGAAAAAATTAATGAATGCAAAAGGCATGGGTATTAAGACAGTTGAAATACCAAAAGAGGGTGTTATGGTCAGAGTATTTAAAGTTAAGCCAGGCGCGATGCCAGCTTTTGGCTCTTTACACGATTTGGAAGTTTATATGGATAAGGGTTTACAAAAAGTAAAAAAAGTTATTTTGCCAACAGGCAGTTTTACTGACAGCGTGGAAATGGCCATGAAAGAATTTGAAAAATTGGAAAAGCCAGTAGTAGGAGCATTTTCCGAAATGAAGAAGTTTAAGAAACCTTTGAAAAAAGCAATAAAGAAAACTGTTAAAAAAGCTAAAAAAGTAATTAAAAAAATTTCTAAAAAGAGAAGATAGATTTTTTGGCCAAGAAGCCAATAGCCAATAGGCACAAGCTAAAGGAAATAGAAATTATTCCTTGTCTTAATGCCCAATGGCTAAATATTGTCAATTTACACGTATTACATGGGAACATACAAGGTACAATTAGAATCCTGGCAAGGCCCTTTAGACCTGCTTTTGCAGTTAATTGAAAGCCAGGAAATGGATATCACTAAAGTTTCTTTGGCAACCGTGGCTGATCAATTTATCGCTTACATGAATGCCAATCCAAATTTAAAGCTGGAAGAAACTGCAGATTTTTTGGTTGTGGCAGCCAAGCTGATCTATATTAAGTCAAAGGCATTATTGCCAACCTTGGAAATTGAGGAAGAGGGCATTGATTTGGAAAAGCAGTTAAAGATGTATAAGGAATATTTGGAAGCAGCTAAGAAGATTCAGAAGATATTAAAAAAGAAGAAACAATGTTTTAGCAAAGAGAAATTTCCAGAAGGCGCCATGATTATTGGCTTTCACGCGCCTAAGAGCTTAACCGCAGCTAAAATGCAAAGGATTTACGAACAGGTTATAAAGCGTATTAAGCCAATTGTTATTTTGCCGCAAAGAGTAATTGCCAAAGCAATCAAGCTTTCAGAAAGGATTCAGCAAATTAAAGATTTGGTTTTAAAAGAAGCTTGTACTAGTTTTAATAAATTAATTTGCGATTCCAAGACTAAAACTGACAAAATCGTTTCTTTCCTGGCCGTCTTGGAACTCGTTAAACAAAAGATTTTGTGGGTGGAACAGGATGAGTTATTTAAGGATATAACATTGAAAAAAGTTTAAAATTCAAAGTTCAAAGTTTAAAATTGCAGTTTAAAGTTAAAAATTTTGGATTTTGAATTGTAATTTTGCATTTTGCATTTTAAATTTTTAATTATTTACATCATGTCGCTAAAATCAAAAATTGAATCTATTTTATTCATTTCTATCAGGCCTCTTTCAGCTGGGAAAATCGCAGAATTGGTTGGCGGTGATAAGGAAGATGTGAAAAAAGAATTGGATAATTTATTTACTGAATATAATCAAAATGACAGAGGAATTAGCTTACAGAAAATAGGCAGCAATTATCAGATGGTTTCCCATGCTGATAATGGCAAGCTTATCTCAGAATTTTTAAAAGAAGAAGTAACTGGAGAATTAACTCCGGCCTCATTGGAAACCCTAACTGTTGTCGCGTATCGCGGACCGATTACCAGAACAGAACTGGAAATGATCAGGGGAGTAAATTGCAGTATTATTTTAAGAAATTTAATGATTCGCGGGTTAATTGAGGAAATTGACGATAAGAAAAATATGGTCCAAAAATATCAGATTACCTTTGATTTTCTGAAACATTTAGGCTTAACAGATCCGACCCAGCTGCCTGAGTATGAAAAGTTAAATAGCCAGGAAGCTTTGGAAAAACTTTTAAATCCAACACAACCAGTGCAGCAAGATTTAAGCCAAGAAAATTAAGATACTTATAAAATCCCTTGCCGGGGATTTTTGATTTATTATATGCTTGCTAATTTTTTTATCAGCTTAATAGCCATACCCTTACTCTGGACTGCTCAATTTAATTTTGACGGCTTTTTAAATTTGGGGCAGTCTCAAAATTTTGCGATTGATCAGCAAAAAGCTCCTCAAAGAATCTATACAGATTATTTAGACGTAAAGACTACGGCCGAAAGCATCGTTGCAGTTGATGTTAAATCAGGGAAAATTTTATATCAGAAAAATTCTGATGAAATACGGCCTATCGCCAGCATCACCAAGCTAATGACTGCTTTGGTTTTTTTGGATCATAATCCAGGCTGGACAAAAGAAACCTTTACTATCCCAAGCGATTTACGCTATGGCAGCACGCCACACTTAAAAGATGGCGAAATTATTACTGTAAAGGATTTATTTTATACTGCCTTAGTAGCCTCAGACAATACAGCTATTATTGCTTTGACTAGAATCGCTGGATTTAATGAAGATCAATTTGTCCAGAAAATGAATGAGAAAGCTAAAAGTTTGGGTTTAGCGGAGACGCAGTTTGCTGACCCGAGCGGACTAGATCCAAATAATCAGTCTAGCGCTAAAGATGTGGCAAAACTTTTAAATTATGCTTTGCAAAATGAGGAACTTAAAAAGGTGACGACCACAGAAGCCTATGAATTTCAAGCAATGACAAAAGTTAAATCAAGAACTGTGAAATTATATAATACTGACCGTTTAGTCCATAGTTATTTGGACATTGTCGGCGGTAAAACCGGTTCCTTGAATGAAGCAGGTTATTGCTTGGCAGTAAAAATAAAAGGAGCAAGCGAACAAGAAATTTTAATCGTTGTTTTGGGCAGTAAAACTGATGGCGACCGTTTTCAAGATGTTAAAGCTGTTTACGATTGGGTGTTTTCTAATTATAAATGGTAATTTATGTTTGATCTTAATTATATAGAAATATTTAAAAATATTTCTCCTCAATTTGCTACTTTTTTAATTGCCATGATTCCCGTCGCTGAATTAAGGGTAGCTTTGCCGCTAGCAATAACCGCCTATAAATTATCACTCTGGGAGGCTCTATTCTTTTCAATATTGGGTAATATTGTGCCAGTTTTTTTTATACTTTATTTTGTTGAACCGTTTACTGAATTTCTAATGAAACATTCCAGAATTTTTAAAAGTTTTTTTACCTGGCTATTTAAAAGAACCAGAATTAAATTTGCAGGGAATTATGAAAAATATGGTTTATTGGCGCTGGCAATTTTTGTGGCAATACCATTACCAATGACAGGCGCCTGGACAGGAGCTTTGGCAGCGTTTTTATTTCAAATTCCTAAAAAACAAGCGGCAATTTATATACTATTAGGAATTTTTTGCGCTGCAATAATTGTTACATTTTTGACTTTTAGCACTCTTGGAACCATAAATTTATTTAAATAAAACTACTATGAAAATCGGCATTGACTGTCGAACAATTTTAAATACTCAATTTGGCGAACTGGCCGGTGTCGGGCACTATACTTATTATTTGCTTAAATACTTATTAGATATGGATAAGGTAAATGAATATGTTTTGTTTTTTTATGACCACAGGATTAAAGTTCCGGAATTTGAGCAGCCTAATGTAAAAATAGTTTATTTCCCTGGTTTGGAAAATATTGGCAAGATTCCTTTTTTTTACCGCCATTGGTTTATCCCGCAAATTTTACGATTGTATAGATTGGATCTTTATCATAATCCTGCTAATATAATTCCCATTTTTCATTTTAAAAAGTCTCTGATTACTGTGCATGATTTGGCAGTTTATAAGCATCCTGAATGGTTCCCCGGCAGACAATTTTTTAATTTAAGGATACTAATGCCCTGGAGTTTTTCCAAAGCCAGAAAAATAATAGCAGTTTCACAGAGCACCAAAGATGATTTGATAAAGCTTTTTGGGGTAAAAAAAGAAAAAATTGAAGTTATCTATGAAGGAGTTGAGGATTATACGAAAATTTCAATTGATGAGAGCAAGCTTAGCGAAAAGGTTAAGCTTGCAGATCAATTTTTTTTGTTTATTGGATCACTTGAACCTAGAAAAAATTTAGCCAGATTAGTTGAGGCTTTTGCTGAATTTATCAAAACCGCTCCTGATAAAAATATAAAATTAATTTTGGCAGGCAAAAAAGGCTGGAAATACGAGCCGATTTTTGAAGCAATAGATAGATTTGGCTTGCATGATAAAGTTATTTATCTTGGCTATATAACTTTGGAAGAAAAAGTATATTTGCTAAAAAAAGCAATTGCTCTGACTTATCCAAGCTTATATGAAGGTTTTGGTTTGCCGATTATTGAAGCTATGAATTTAGGCGTGCCGATTATAACTTCTAATGTTGCCTCAATTCCCGAATTAGTTATTGATAATGCGTTATTAATTGATCCTTACGATGTTCAGGCGATAAAAGAGGCGATGCAAAAAATTGTTGGAGACAAAGAATTAAGGAAATCACTAGCAAAAAAAAGCCAGGGCATTGCCCAGAATTTTACCTGGCAGGAATGCGCAAAAAAAACCTTGGCAGTTTACGAATCATTAAAATAAGGCGCAACAAAAAAACAACTCTGCGTCGCAGCGCTGTTTTTTTAATTATTTAACGCAAGATTAAATAAATAATAATAATTTGGACAAGAATCCCAAGTTTTAGGGAAATGGTCCAGTGTAAACGATTATGGGTCCAATCGTGAAATTTATGAGTACGTCTAAAATATTTTTCTGAAACTTCATAAGCCGCGACCATAATATCCGGTAAAACTCCGCCTGTGATTCCCCATAAGACATTGGCGTTAAAAGATATTTTATGGAAATAGAAAAGCAGAGTTAGTAGAATAATTGTGGAAAAAATATCAAAGATAATCAAATACAGCATGCCTTTGTTTTTAAAATCATTGCGGTATGCTTTAATTAATTGTTGATCACCGTGAGGAATAAGATCCAAAAAAAAGTGGGAAATAAAAGCTAAAACAAAAGCTAGAAGCGGAGTATTAACATTTTCGCCTATAATTGCACCGACTGTAGCATGAACCGAGAGTAACATATTAAACAATAAAAGTAAGTAAAATTATAAAGAAGATAATTTGTAAGATTAGTCCTGTTGTAAATTTCCATTCATATTTTTTGGCTATTAAGAAATGGAAAAAATTATGGAGTTTTTGATGCAGTTTTAAAAATTTTTTGTTAGAAGTAAGGTATATTGCCTGAAAAAAATCTGGGAGAAGGCTGCCAAAAAACGCCCAATAAACACTCGGTTTAAGAAATTCTATCCTTTGGTAAAAAATCAAAAGCAGAGAACCTAGAGTTAAGATATCAATAGCAGCAGCGCTGATTAAAAACATCATGCCTTTCCAATTTTGGGGTGTCCTGCTGTCGCCATGCGGGATTGCATCAAAAATATAGTGGGCGATTAGGCCAAGAAAAAAGGCGAAGATGGGATTTTGGATGCGTTGGCCGATTATTATGCCAATTGCGCCATGAACTGTTAAAAACATATTTTTTATTTTAGAGTACCAGGGGAGAGAATTGAACTCTCGACCTCGGGCTTATGAGTCCCGCGCTCTAACCAACTGAGCTACCCTGGCTTGATTATAACAAAAATAGTTTATTTGGCAATAAACTATTATGTAAAAATTATAGCCTAAAAATACGATTTTGGCAAGGCTTAATTGACTACCATTGATACTTGGCTTTTTGTAAAAATTGGCATAAAGAAATTAAGTTTTTTGCAATTTTAGCTTCGTCCTCATAAATCCATTCATCCCATTTTACTTTGCCATTAGTTACTACCTTTTCTTTGGCCGGATAATACATGATGCCGTATGGCGGAATAAATAAGCCAAGATGATTGGCTGCAAGCGCCATTGATGATGACGCATTTAGCCTGCCACCTTCATTTTCTTTGGAGGCTGAAAAAAAGACCCCAATTTTACCTTCCATTAAATAGCCATTGGCAGCCAGGCAGCATAAACGATCAAAAAAGTTTTTCATTAGTCCGCTCATATTGAACCAATATATAGGTGTGCCAAAAATTATTGCATCTGCTTTAAGCAGTTGAGGATAAATTTTTTGCATGCCATCTTTCTGGATGCAAGGATATTTACAAGTCTTAGGGTCAGTACTATAGCAGCCTTTACAAGCATTAATTTTGTAATCTTTGAGATTGATTAATTTGGTTTCAGCGCCAGATTTTTTAAACTTAGCTAGAAAATTTTTTAATAATCTGCCTGTTGTGCCAGCATTATGTGGCGAGCCGTTAATGCCCAAAACTAAAATTTTTTTACTCATAATTTTTAAATTTAATTTTATGTGCCGCCAGTCGGGGTCGAACCGACATGGAATTACTTCCACACGATTTTGAGCCTGCCTGCCGGCAGGCAGGTCGTGCTAGTATGGTTGTTATGTGCCGCCAGTCGGGGTCGAACCGACATGGGATTGCTCCCGCAGGATTTTGAGTCCTGTGCGTCTGCCAATTCCGCCATGGCGGCATGTATTTAAAGTAGATTTTTTAAAAATTCTTTACCACAACCAGATTTTAAATATTTTTCTTTTTTTCTGGCTTCTAATCGGTTCGGGTATTCTTCAATTAATATAATATCAAATGGTTTATAAGGTTTGGTAGTTTTATTATATCCAAGATTGTGTTGCTTGATTCTTCGTGCTGGATTATCTGAAATCCCTACATAAATATAATTTTTGTTTTTACTTTTTATGGCGTAAACATAATACATATGAAAAAGATTTTGAGCCTGCCTGCCGGCAGGCAGGTCGTGCGCGTCTGCCCTGCCTACCGGCAGGCAAGCAATTCCGCCATGGCGGCAGGGCTTAAATATTACTTATTTTATCTAAATTTTTGGCTTTTGTCAATTTTACCCTGCATTAGACTATCCTAAAGTGTCGGTCATTGCAGGGCTTCGCAAAATTCTTAAAATAGTGTAGAATAAAGGTATCTTTATAAAAAATATGGGTCAAATAATCTCAATAGTTAATCAAAAAGGGGGAGTCGGCAAAACAACAACTGCCATTAATTTGGCTGCTTATTTGGCTAGTTTGGGCAAATTTGTATTGTTAGTTGATATGGATCCGCAGGCCAATGCCACGAGCGGTTTAGGCATAGATTATAATAGTCTGGACAAGGGTGTTTATGAAGCAATAATTGGTTCTCATAATTTGCGGGATGTTGTTTTAAATACTACAATTTCCGGCTATAAAATCGTGCCAGCAACATTAAATTTAGCCGGAGCAAATGTGGAATTAGTTAATTTGGAAAATCGGGAATTTAAGCTTGAACAAGCCTTACTGCCGATTCGTAATGACTATGATTATATTTTAATTGATTGCCCTCCATCTTTAGGCCTTTTAACTATTAACAGTTTGGTAGCCGCAGAAAAGCTTTTAATTCCAGTCCAAGCAGAATATTACGCTTTGGAAGGTTTGGGCCAACTAATCAATACCATTAGTCTTGTTAAAAATATAAACCCTAATATAGAAGTTTTAGGCGCTGTTTTAACCATGTTTGATAAACGAAATAATTTGTCTGAAGAAATTTTACATCAGCTTTACCAATATTTTCCCAATCGTATTTTTCGTTCAGTTATTCCGCGCAATGTGCGTTTAACTGAGGCGCCAAGTTATGGTAAAACAATTTTAGAATATGATCCTAAATCAAAAGGCGCCAAAGCTTATGAAAGATTGGCGCGAGAGATTATTGATTTAACTAATACCAATTATTTTTAGAAATTGGAAATTGGAAAATGGAAAGTAGGGATAAGAAAAAATTTTAATTTTATATTTACGATATCTAATTTTTAATTACTAATCAACTAATATCATTTATTATGCCATTAGGAAGGGGTTTGAATTCTTTATTGCCCTCAAAACCAATTGCGACTAAATTTTCCAATGAGGAAATTAATAAAATTGATGAAAAAAACCGGATCTGGCAAGTTGAGCTGGAAAAAATCCAATTAAATCCGCAACAGCCGAGAAAAAGGTTTGACCATGCGGAACTTGAAGATTTGATTGAATCCATCAAATCATATGGCATTATTCAACCTTTAATTACCACTAAAACTGCGGATAATAATTATCAATTAATTGCCGGCGAGCGCAGATTTCGCGCTGCCCAGGTCTTGAATTTAAAAACAGTGCCAGTTTTGGTGCGGGAAGCAAAAGAACAGGAAAAATTAGAATTAGCTTTGATTGAAAATGTACAAAGAAAAAATTTAAATCCGATTGAGGAAGCATTATCATATAAGCGGCTAATTGATGAATTTAATTTGTCGCAGGAAGAAGTCGGACAAAAAATCGGTAAAAAAAGATCTACGATTGCCAATACCTTAAGGCTTTTAGCTTTACCGGAAGAAGTGCAAAAGGCGATTTTGGATGAAAAAATTTCCGAGGGGCACGCCCGCACAATTGCTGCTTTGGCTAATGAAAAAGAACAATTGGATCTTTTGAAAAAGATCGTACATAATCAGATGACTGTCAGGGAAGCAGAAAGCCAAGTTAAAAAAGTCAGGGTGAAAAGTCATGTGAGGACATTACAAACCGATCCGGTGATTTTAGAAAAAGAAGAAAAATTAAGAAATTTTTTGGGTCATAAAGTCAGTATAAAAAATCAGGGCAAAGGCGGCGAACTAGTTATCTTTTATCATTCTCAAGATGATCTGAATGATATTTATAAAAAATTATTAGATCTGGAGTAATATGAAGCTAATTAATTATCTGAGAAATTCTTTGGTTTACCTGAAAGATTTTCAGGAGTTATTTTTAGAAAAATTAATCCGTTTAACTATCTATGGGGGAGCATTGCTTCTGCCCCTTTTTTTTATTCCTTTAACTACGCAATTTTTAGAATATAGTAAAGTGATATTGTTCTACCTGCTGGTAGTTTTAGGCTGTATTTTTTGGCTCGTAAAAATATTTATAACAAAAAAGTTAAATCTTCAAACAAAGTGGCTGGATATTCCCATTATCATATTTTTGCTTGTTTATTTTCTAGCGAGTCTATTTTCTTTTGATGCTTATCAGAGCTTTTTGGGCAGATATTTACAAATTGATTTTTCTTTTTTGACATTTGTCTTTTTGACTTTGTTTTATTTTTTGACCAGCAGGTTTATAAAAACAGTTCAAGAAATAAAGACAATTTTTTATTGCCTGACGGTTTCTTCTTTGTTATTAATTATAAGCAGTGTCCTGGGAATTTTTGCTTTAAATCCTTTGCCCTCGCTTTTGGGAAATTCAGCCAATAGCTTTTACTTTCTTGTTTTATTGGCTTTGATTTTTAATACTGCTTTAATATTGCTTGCCAAAAAGAAAACTACTCAAATTTTAACTTTTATACTTAGCTTGGTTTTTTTAGTCAGCCTTTTCGTTACGAGTAATCAAAATATCTTGCTAATATTAATTTTAACAATTTTCTTTTTTATTTTAATTAGTTCGTTTCGTTCGCAGCACTTTTCCAATAAATTGGTGATAACATTAACTTGCCTGCTTTTTTTAACTGTGCTCGCTCTGATTTTACCAGTGAGCAATTGGCTAGGTTTAATTAGTCCTGTTCAATTAAGCTTGCCCGCAGCCTTTGGCTGGCAAATTACAAAAGCAAGCTTGGCTGACAATTTTATTTTAGGTGTCGGTCCGCAAAATTTTGCCTTTAGTTTTTTTAAATATAGGCCTTTAGCATTTAATCTTACAAATTTGTGGCAGTTTAGCTTTGCTAAAAACTCTAATTTCTGGCTGGAGATATTGAATAACACAGGCGCATTAGGGCTATTGATTATGATTATTATTCTAGGCTCGTATTTTAAAAAATTTTTCAGTTTTGTCAAAAGGTTTGAAATTTTAGACAGCTTGTCCTCGGAAAGATTTTATTTAGCCATAATTATTAGTACCGGCTTAATTGCCCTAATAATCTATGGGTTTTTAATAAATTTTGATTTCCTTTCAGGTTACTTATTATTCTTATTATTAGGTTTGGGAGTAAGCTTAATCCAGCCAGTTGCTTGGAGTAAAATTTTTACTAATAAGTATGTTTTAGATTTAATGGTTTATGCCTTAGTAATTTTAATCTTATGTTTCGGTTATTTTGGTTTTAAAATAATTTTAGCTGACAGCTATATAAATCAGGCAATAGCTAAAAATTATGCAGCTCTTGAAGACTATAACTGGAGTGAATCAAAAATACAGCAAGCTATAAAATATAACCCACTGCGTCTTGATTATAATTTAACCCTGGATAATTTATTAATAAGCAAACTGGTGTTTGCGCAAAAAAATGGTCAGTCAGTTGAAGCTGAAAATTTACTAACCCAGATTACAAATAATTTGAGCGCGGTAATGCAAAAAGAGAAATTAAGCCGTGATGATTATTTGGCTTTACAGCAAAATTATACAGCTTTAAAAAATATGGGTCTGCCATTTATTGATCAGCAAAAAGAAATATTAGATAAGTTACTAGCTTTTGATCCTAAAAATCCAGAATTACACATTGATCGCGCACTATTGAATTTTGAGCAGTATGATTTGTTAAAGCAGGGCAAATTACAAGCAGCTGATAAACAAGCAGCCATGGCTGTTTTACTTAAGGATGTTAAATCTGATTTGGATACGAGTCTTGAACTTAAAAATAATTATGTTTTAGGTTATTTTAATCTGGGCCTTTATTATCAGGAAATAGGAGATGAACCGCAAGCTCTGCTGAATATTGCCAAAGCTTTTGATTTGGATCCCAGCCAAAAATTGGTTGTATTGAGTCTAAAAAAACTTTATCTTAACCAAGATAAAGTTGATATGGCAATTGAGGTTTTAACAAAATATCTAAGCTTAAATCCTTTGGATAATGAAATTAGATTAGAATTAGCTTTGATTTATCGTGATAATAATAAATTGGATTTAACCAAAGCAGAATTAAATAAAATTTTAGAAATGCAGCCGGACAATGCGCAAGCTAAAGAAATTTTGGATAAATTAGAATAATCTAATTGTTTACTTTTTTAAGAATCTATCAATCAGCGTCCTTTTTGCCAGGATGCTTTTTATTTTACTTTTTGCTTGGGGAGTTTTAACAAATTTTAACCAGTCAGAGCTTGGATATTTGCGGTTTTTATCAGTCAGAATTTCAATCACATCCCCGCTCTTTAAAGGCGTATCCAGACTGGCGATATGATTGTTTATAAGAGAACCAGTGCATTGATTGCCTACATCAGTATGCACATAATAAGCAAAATCAATCGGAGTAGCGCCTTTAGGCAGATCAATAACATCGCCTTTGGGCGTAAACACAAAAATTCTGTCCTGGAAAACGTCAATTTTTAAATTTTCTAAAAATTTTTGATTCGCTGTCAGCTCTTTTTGCCATTTGGTTAATTCCTCAATCCATTTTGTTTTTCTGCTTAGTTTAAGTGAACCCTTTTCATCGTAATGCCAATGGGCAGCAATGCCAAATTCAGCATCTTCATCCATTTCCTTGGTTCTGATCTGGATTTCAATAATTTCACCATCAGTGGTGAAAACAGTGGTGTGCAAAGAAGAATAGCCATTGGGTTTTGGCTGGGCAATGTAATCTTTGATGCGGCCTTTGAGCGGCTTCATTTTTTTATGGATAATGCCCAGGACAGCATAACAGGTCGGCACATCTTTAACTATGATTCTTAAGGCTACAAAATCATAAACGCGGTTAATATCTTTATTATGCTTGATCAGTTTTTGGTACAGGCTGTACAATTGCTTGACGCGGCCTTTAACTTCTAAAAATTCAAGCCCTTCATTATTTAATTCTTCTTTAACAAAATGCACTACCTTATCAAGATACTTTTCTTTGACCTTGGTTTGTTCTTCAATTAATTTTTTCAGCCAATTATATTCTTTGGGGTAAAGATATTTAAAAGCCTCTTCCTCAAGATTGCCTTTCATTTCATACATGCCCAAGCGATTAGCAATCGGAGCATAGATTTCCAGTACTTCAGAAGCAATTCTGATTTGTTTATTGCGAGGCAAAGCATATAATGTTTTTAAATTATGCAAACGATCAGCAAATTTAATTAAAATTACGCGCAAGTCTTCGGCCATGGCAATAAACATTTTTCTTAGATTTTCAATATAACGTTCAATGCCGCGGTATTTAATTGATCCTAATTTTGTAATGCCTTCAACTAAGCCGGCGACTTCAGTGCCAAAATTTTTTTCAATTTCTGATAAAGGTACATTTGTATCCTCCGGCACATCATGCAGCAAGGCAGCAATAATAATAGGCAGGCTTAATTTCATGTCCGCCAAAGTCTGGGCTGTGGCTAAGGGGTGAAAAATATAATCTTCACCAGTTAATCTTTTTTGGCCTGCATGAGCTTCTTTGGCAAAACCATAAGCCAGCTCAACTAATTCCAAGTCAGCTTTTGGGATATAATCCTTAATTGTTTTGATTAAATTTTTAAATTTTACTTCGCGTTCCGGCATAGGGAAAATGATCAGAGGTTTTAAATGTTTTATAGGAGTATGGGTTTAAAGGAAAAATGTTTTAAGGTTTCACAGGAAAAATTGCTTAGAGGTAAAGGGAAAGATATTTAGCCTATTAGCAGAATATCCTTTTTTCTTTTAAAACCTATTAAACCTTTAATTTTATTATAGAATATTTTATTGTAACTTTAAAGCGCAATAAAGTCAAGATAGCGTCCCCTTTTGCGACTGCTAAGAATATTGGATTTTCTCTAAGGTTGGAAGAATATCAGGAATTATCCTATTCTTAAGGGGATAATTCATTAAAATTACCGTTATTATGACAAAAAAAAC
>Ga0265297_10000640_pt1 | contig 99149 bp, 95 predicted proteins | sample Munlanlwell13791_FD_192502 | JGI IMG/M metagenome (GOLD analysis project Ga0265297, IMG submission 192502) | Leachate microbial communities from a municipal landfill in Southern Ontario, Canada - Leachate well 137-91 | ecosystem: Engineered > Solid waste > Landfill > Unclassified | place...
TCCAGTTCCGCCTTCTCTTCCTCCAGCATTGCGATTCCTTCTCTCTGCGCCAACGGCGTGATTGAACCCGGTGAGCAGTGCGAAATCGGGTACTCCTGTCCCACAGGGTCTATCTGTACCGCAAACTGCACGTGCACCGGAGGTCTGTCCTCCTCTTCATCCTCCTCGCAGGCTTCCGGGATTTCCGCGGCCTTCTCTTCCTCACAGCAATCCTTCGGTGCATCCAGTGGCGCGTCTTCTTCGATCTCCTCTCCTCATTTTTCCTCTTCCAATTCTTCCTCCTATTCCTATTCTTATTACTCTTCTTCTTCCTCCGTCACGAAATATGCGCTCTGTGGCAATGGCCTTCAGGAAGGTTCCGAAGAGTGCGAGGTGGGCATACCGTGCCTCACTGGCCAGTACTGCTCAAACTGCGTGTGCATGACTGCCAGCTACTGTGGCGATCAGGTGGTGAATATCGAAAATAGTGAGGAGTGCGAATCGGATAACGATTGTTCCGAAGAGGAATTTTGCACGCTCAACTGTCTCTGCCACGAAGATACGGATGGCAACTGCGGCAACGGCACCATGGAGGCGTTGGAGCAGTGCGAGGGCAACTATCCCTGTGAGAACGGGTGGCAGTGTCAGATGTGCGTGTGTGTCGAAGTGCCGCAGTGCGGCAACAACGTTCTCGAGCGCGGGGAGCAGTGTGAGTTGACGAGTCCGTGTCCTGCAGGATCAGTCTGCGCGAATTGCCTGTGCCAGCAGGGCGGGAGCTGTGGGAATGGGGTTCTAGGAGCAGGGGAGCAGTGCGAGCAGGATGGCGACTGCGCGTCCGATCAGTACTGCGACCGCCTGACGTGCCAGTGCGAAGGGACATCGGTTGTGAGTTGCGGGGACGGCATACTCAGCGGACAGGAGCAGTGCGAACTGGGGCAGCCCTGCCAGAATGCCGATGGAAGTTGCGATCTTAAGAATTGCAGCTGTGTTCTGGATCTCGTGACATCGCTCTGCGGCAATGCACAAGTGGATGCCGGAGAGGATTGCGAAATCGGCTCTCCCTGCGGGGATGGCGAAATTTGCAATTTTGCCAGCTGTCACTGCATTCCATGGGAACAGCGCTGCGGAGATGCGGAACTAAATACAGGAGAAGAATGCGAGATTGGAAGTTCATGTACTGACGCAACGAAGGCCTGCGATCTCAGTCAGTGCGTGTGCTCCGCGCCGTCATCGGATGCCGTGTGTGGCAATGGTCGTTATGAAGCGGGGGAGGAGTGCGAAGTCGGAATGGCCTGTCCGTTCGGCTGGTCCTGCGACTATCCGCATTGCCGCTGCCTCGACCAGTCGGTCTGCGGGGATGCCGTACGGAGTTCGGGCGAGCAGTGTGAGGTCAATTCGCCCTGTTCCGGCAGTGACCAAACCTGCGATTTCTCGCGGTGTCGTTGTGTGGGAAACAGCATGAACTGCGGGAATACGATCCTCGATCCGGGAGAGCAGTGTGATGACGGCAACAGGACGGATGGCGACGGATGCAGCTTCATTTGCCAGCGTGAATGGAAGATGCTGGTGGGCGGTGAGGAAACCTGCGGCAATGGCATTGTAGAATCGTCGGAGGAGTGCGAAGACGGCAACCGTACCGATGGCGACGGCTGCTCGCACCTGTGCCGGTGGGAGGGGATGGCAGGAGCTCCGCGTCTGGAAAATGCGGAAGGGACGATGGAATCGGGTCATGCTGCGGGACAGACTTCTCGGGGAGACGTGACCTCCAGTGGTACGCAAGTTTCGGGTGGAACGCAGGCACGGGGATTCGAGCTTCAGCAGCAGACCATCGTTTTTCCGGGTCAACAACAACCATTCTTCCCCTCTTACTACGGATCGGCGGTGTCCTCTATTCCTGCGGGAGGTCCTGCGGGCAGCACCGGACCGGCGGCTGTGGCCGTGATTGCGGCGGGTGCGGCTGCCGGTTGGGCGTGGACGCGAAGGAGACGGAAAAAGTAATCGGTGATTTCTCACGATCATTCACCCTCTATGTGGAGGAGATCGTCATGGCTGTCTTCGATGATCCGGACGACTGATCGGAGAGTCTCCCTTTCCGGGCCATCTTCCATGGATGCGATTGCCCTTCTCAGGTCAGTGAGACTGAAATGTGTGCCGCATTGTTCGCGAACGAGCCGAAGACCATCGTCTCCTACAGCCGCGATTATGCCATTTTTCAGGTTTTGCTCTGAAGGGGGTAATGGGGAGCGAAGCATGGGAATCGCTGTTACTCCTTTTCCGTGAGTGATCGGAGGATGCGGTGCGCGGCTCTCGCCTGCCGATGAACAATTGCAGTGACGGTGAGTACTGCACGTCTGAGAGGGTTCGGACGCCGCTCAGGATCGGGAGCGGAGGAAGCTGTTTCCACAGGCGGTCTTGATGGTGGAGAAGGAGGAACGCCGTCACGCCGGGATCCGGTGAGGGGGGTCGGCTGTTCTGTGGGGCCAGAGGGGGACATAGCAGGGTGGGAAGAGCATACAACGCTACTACAAGCCAATCTCACTTGCAACCCCTTTCATCGCCCCAAGCGTCAGGGCAACGAAGTCGGGGAGGGGAATGCCGAGCAATTCCTCACATTTCCTAATCTGCTCTCGACTCACCTGCGCGGCGAAGCTTTTTTCTTTGAACTTTTTCATCACACTCTTCACCTCCACATCTGCAAGTTTCTTGCTTGGCCGCACGAGCGCGACGGCGATGATGAGGCCGGTCAATTCGTCCGCGCAGTACAGACACTTGCGGAGCATGGAATCCAAAGGATGTTCGGCGCCATACTTCTCGGCGTAGTGCGCGCGGATGTCGGCCAAAAGCTCCGCGGGCGCCTTGAGGGGAGCGAGCAGCTCCTCGAGCGTTTTGCCGCAGTGCTCCTCCGCGTCCTTCGAAAGCTTGTCCCAATCCAGATCATGGAGCATCCCGGCGACTTTCCACGTATCTGGATGGCCGCCAAATTTTTTCGCCAGCGCTTCCATCACGGCGCCCGTGGCGACGAGGTGTTCCTTCGTCTTATCCGCGTGCGCGGCGAGGAGCCCGTGCGCGGCGGGCAACAGGTGTCCGTATTCGGCGTGTTGGAGGAGGGTGATCATGAGAGAGGAAATAAAGGAAGCAGAGGAAAAAGAGGAAAGAGAAGAAAGAAAGGAACGAAAGGAAACCGAGGAGTCCGAGGAGAGAATTCTAGCAGAACCGCTCATTCAACGTAGCAGCCGATGCGCCGAAGAACTTCCTCTTTCGGCAAGGTCGAGAGCAGCCAGCCCATCTGCGGGCCGTCATTGCGTTTAAAGAAGAGCTGGTAGAGCGGCGCGAATATTTCCTTCGGCGGCATGTTCAATTCCGTTTTCACCGCATGGAGCACTTTGTGGATGGGGTCGCCTTCCCAGACTGTCCCCTTCAGTTGCTCAAGGATCATCCCGAAGGCTTTCTTTTGTGCCGGGGAGACCGCGGGCAGATTCTTTGGTGCAAAGTCCACATCCTCGACGAATGTGAAGCGGAACTGGGCCGGTGCGCACGAATCGAGCCAGCGCCTGGCGTAGTCCGCACGTTCCTCAATATCCGATTTTTCGGCTTCAGAAAGGGCTGAACCTTTTGCCTTCGCTGCTTCTTCCATGAGGTCTAAGTGTGGCATCTGCACGATGAAGGCCACGAGCGAGAAGCGCATGTGCCAGAGGTCTAAGGGCTTCTTCGGAAAATCCGTTTGCGTGAGCGCGAAGGTCCGTGCGAAGTCCGGTTCCGGTTTTTCCTGTCGGCCGAAGGCGTAGTCCGAAAGCCGGTCATACTCATCGAACAGCTGCGGGATCGTCACGCCCTCCGGATCAAAATCGATCGGCTGGTTCGGCTGCTTGCGGATCATCAGGAGCTTCAGGATCTTTGGAGACAGCAGGTCCGCCACTTCCTTGGCCGAAGCGCCCAGCCCCTTGCTCGCGCTCATCTTCTTGCCGCCGATATTGAAGAATTCGTACGGAATATTCAGTGGCTCCGGATAATGGAAGATCTCCTCGACGATGCGCTGTCCGATGTCGCGTGATCCGCCGGCCGCGGAGTGATCTTTGCCCGCGCCTTCGATCGAAACATTCATTACTTTCCATTTGGCCGGCCACTCCACCTTCCACGGGAGCTTGGCATGACCATCGAACGGGCTCACGGTTCCGCTGTTTCCGCAGCCTTTGGCCCACTTCACGAGATCCGGTTTGCAGGCGTAGGTGACAAGGTTCCCATCCCAGCTTGTGACCTGCGTCGTGCCGACCTTGCCGCATTTCTCGCAGATCACCTGCAGCGGGAACCAGTCGTCCGGCTTCACGCTCCCGCTCACTTCGCGATAGATCGCCCGGATTTCCGCGGCATGATCCAGCGCATCGCGGATCACCGCGTTGAATTTTCCTTCCTTATAGAGCGGCGCGAGCGGGTAGTACTCGATCGGTAATTTGAGATCGCTCACCACCTCCTCGAGTTCGTTGCCGAAGACCAACGGGTAGTTCGGTGCCTTCTTCGGATCGGGAGAGGGAACCGTGAAGAGCGGCTGGCCCATGTACTTCCGAAATTCCTCGCGGTTCTGAAGTTGAGCCGGCAGCTCATCCATCGGATCGAAGTCGTTGAGCTCGAAGAGGAAGTCGCACGCAATCCCTTTCTCCTTCAGCACCTGCGCGAGCACGCCGTGGATGACGATGCCCCGCAGCGATCCCACGTGCACACGGCCAGAGAGCGTTTTTTCGTCACGCAGAATCAGCGGTTTCTTCGCTTTAATCTCCGCCGCGAAGCGCTTTTCGATCTCCCCGACGATGGAATCGACCCACTGCATGCGGGGAGGATAGCGCGGATGGGCGGGGAATTGAATGCGTGCATATTGGACATTCGATACGGAAAACACGGGAAAACCGTTTGACGCCCCCATCCCTCCTCCTTACACTCCCCCCGCATTCCGATTCATTCTTTACCCTGAGCGTTGTCGAAGGGTTCGGGGTGAATCGAACAATTTGCGACGTTCCAGCTCGACGCAGCGCGTCGCCCTGAGCTTAAGTCAAAGGGCACCCACCGCTTCCAACCGAGTCAGAAGAACCTCCCGCACCTATGCCTTCCGGTCTCATCGCACGCAAAGTCGGCATGTCCAAAGTCTTCCTCGAAAGCGGAGAGGCGATTCCAGTGACGTACCTGAGGGTTCCCACCAATATCGTGGTGCGCACGAAAACCAAAGAGAAGGACGGCTACGATGCGGTTATTTTGGGGATCGACCCCAAGAACTGGAAGAGCCGCAAGGGGAAGGAGCACGTGCGTTACGCCGTACAGAAGGAGTGGGCAGTCGAGTCCCTTGATGGACTCAATCCCGGCGCACAGGTGACGCTAGAGTCCGTTCCGGCCGAGAGCCAAGTCACGATCGTCGGTATCAGCAAAGGAAAAGGATTCCAAGGAGTGGTGAAGCGGTACGGATTCACCCGCGGTCCCATGTCGCACGGATCGCACCACCACCGCGAACCGGGTTCCTCGGGCATGCGTGAGAAGCCGGGACGTGTGATTAAAGGAAAGCGCTATCCGGGGCACATGGGTTTGGATCAATTGACACTCAAGCACCGCCCGGTGATGGCGTGTGATACGAAGAGTGGCGTTTTGGCCGTCAAAGGGCCTATTCCGGGTCCTTCCGGTGCAGCCGTCTATGTCACCATTGAATCCGCCCCCCAGAAGAAATGATCATTGATGTCTACACCGCTACCGGCGCAAAAAAGGGGACAGTAGAGTTGCCGTCCGCACTCTTCGATGTCCCGATTCATACCGGTCTCATGCATCAGGCGGTGATGCAGCAGCAGGGCAACCGCCGTGCCGCCATTGCCCACGTGAAGACGCGCAGCGAAATCCGCGGATCCACGCGCAAGATCCAACCTCAGAAGGGGACAGGTCATGCGCGCAAGGGTTCCATCAGAAGCTCGCTCCTCAAAGGAGGCAACAAGGCGTTTGGTCCCCGCAACGTGGCAAACTTCAGCCGCTCGATGCCGCACAGCATGCGCCGCGCTGCGCTTCTCTCAAGTCTTTCGTACCAGGCGAAGCGCGGAGTGATCGTGGGTCTTGAGAGTTATCCCGAAACCGTGAAGACGAAGCAAGCCTTCACGCTCCTCCAAAAACTTCCCGTCTCAATCGGACGCCCCATCCTCTTCATCCTGCCAGAAAGGCACAACGGCCTCATGCTCTCCGTGCGCAACATTCCGCGCGTGAAGACGCTCCTCGTGAACTACCTCAATCCGGAAGATATTCTGCATGCACAGCATGTGATTTTCCTCACGGAGGCACTCAAAAAAGCGGAGCAGATCTTCACGGCCAAAAAGCAGCGCGTCTCGCAGGAGATTCCCGCGAAAGTTCACGCAGGGAAGAAGGCGGAAAAGTCTTCTACGAAGCCAAAAACAGTGAAGAAAGCTCCCGCGAAAAAATCCGCCAAATCCTCCAAGAAATCTTGATGGACTTCGCCCGCATCATCCTCGGCCCCGTCGTCACAGAGAAGGCAGAGCGTCAGAAGGCCGCTGACAGGCACGCCTACACGCTCTGGGTCGACAAGTCGGCGACGAAGATCGATGTGAAGTCCGCGCTGGAGCACTTCTATGATATTGATGTCGCTTCGATTCGCGTCATGCGCACATTGAGCAAGAGCCGTTCCTTCGGAACCGACGCACAGACGATGGTGAAACGTGCCGCGATGAAGAAGATGATCGTTACGCTGAAACCGAAGAGCAAGTCCCTCGATCTCGCTTCCTTCAAACACGCTTGATTATGCCGCTTCGCGCTTGCCGCCCAACGACTCCAGGACGCCGTCAAATGACGATCGCGGACTTCTCTGGCCTCACGAAAAAGAGACCCGAGAAGGGGCTGACCTTCGGTCAGCAGACGATCAACGGCCGCAACAACGTCGGACGCATCACTGTCCGGCACCGCGGCGGAGGACACAAGCGCCTCTACCGTCTCATTGATTTCAAGCGCATCGGCAAGTCCGGCGTGCCCGGCGCGGTCGTCTCTATCGAGTACGATCCCAATCGTTCGGCGCGCATCGCACTCGTACACTACGTCGATGGCGACAAGCGCTATATTCTCGCTCCAGATGGGCTCACAGTCGGCATGCAGGTGGTCTGCGCCGACCGCACCAAGGTGAAGGTGGGCAACTGCATGCAGCTCCAATACATCCCCATGGGCTACAAGATCCACAATGTGGAGATGAAGCGCGGTCGTGGCGGACAGGTGGTCCGCTCGGCAGGGTCATCTGCGACCCTCATGGGCTTAGATGGAGACTACGTGCTCATCCAATTGCCAAGTACCGAGGTACGCAGAGTTCAGAAGGACTGCTTCGCTACCATCGGAACGGTCAGTAACCTCGATCACAACCTGATCAACATCGGCAAGGCCGGACGCAGCCGCTGGCTCGGCCACCGCCCGCAGGTGCTGGGCAAATCCATGAATGCCGTGGATCACCCGCATGGCGGCGGAGAGGGTCATTCCCCGATCGGACTCAAGAGCGGACCCAAGACGCCGTGGGGCAAGCCTGCCCGCGGGGTCAAGACCCGCCGCAAGAAGAAGGTCACCAATCGGTGGATCATCCGCCGCCGCATCAAGAAACCGCGCAAGAAGTAACCTCCTTCTCCCAATCCCTAATTCCCAATCCCTAATCCCTACAATGTCTCGTTCCCTCAAGAAAGGCCCCTACGTCGATCCGCGTCTCCTGCAAAAGGTGATGAAGATGGTGGGATCCGGCGACAAGAAGATCATCAAGACGTGGGCGCGTGACTGCGACATTCCGCCGGAGTTCGTGGGCTTCACATTCGCGGTGCACAACGGCAAAGAGTTCACGCCCGTGTACGTCACGGAGCAGATGGTGGGGCACAAGCTTGGGGAGTTCTCGTGGACGACGAAGTTCAAAGTGCACGGCGGCAAGATGCAGGAAGCCCAGACCGCTGCTGCTGCAGTAGCCGCTGCACCCGCTCCCGCTGCCGCTTCCGGCAAGGCCGCTCCCACCCCCTCGAAATAATCCCCCCTTTTTCTATGGTTCTAGACCTTCTACAACGCAGGGAACTCGAAAGTTCTGAAGTAATCCACCGGCAGTGGGAAGAAGTGGGCAGGCTGCTCACTGAGTTAACGGGTGAAAAAGTGGGACTTCACTTCAGTACTCGGGAAAAACTGAGTCAAATCATTCAGATACTTAGGAAAATGAATCGGCAATCAGATGTTAGAGCAGTGCATTCTTCTTTGAGAGATCGTATTCAACACAGTCTCACTTGTGAAACCAGTCCATTGGATTCCCATAGTCCTCACGACGTTCCTCCTCCTACCGTTCAGTGACCATGAAAGCATACCTCCGCTCCGCACGCATCGCGCCCAAGAAAGCCGCTGTCATCGCACAGATGGTCCGCGGGCTCATGGTGCCTGCGGCGCTCGACTCACTCGAGCACACGCACAAGAAAGGGGCGCGCATGATTCTCGCCCTGCTCAAGTCCGCCGTGGCCAATGCCTCGCACAACGATAAGCAGCGCATGGAGGAGCTGGTCATTCGCTCTATCGTGGTGAATCAGGCACAGGGCTACCGGCGCGGCGTTTCCATGGCGCGCGGCCGCATGCGCCCGGTTCGCAAATTCCTGAGCCACATCGAGATCGTGTTGGGGGTTCAAGATGCGGAGAGCGAAGGGAAGAAGAATAAAAGGAAAGAAAAGAGTACGAGGAACCAAAAGAATGGCGCAAAAGCTTCACAGGAGCAGGAAAAACCGGTACAAGGAGGTGCTCCTTCAAAAAAGAAGACAACAAAGCACGCTTCGTCCGATTTCAACACCCCAAAAAGCGTGTAATCCTTTCATCCCTTTATTCCTTTTCATCCCTTTATTTCCTTCAGTCACATGGGTCAGAAAGTAAACGCCAACGGCTTTCGGATCGGGCTCACGCATTCGTGGCCGAGCAAGTGGTATGCGCGCGGCAAGAAATTCCGCGACAGCTTCCTGCAGGACGTGCAGATCCGCCGCTCGATCATGAAGAAGATGAAGGACGCAGGCATCGCGCTCATTGAGATCGATCGCGGCAAGAAGACTTCCGTCGTCATCCACTCGAGCAAGCCCGGCGTGATTATCGGCAAGCAGGGCGCGGCCATCGAAGATTTGCGCAAGCAGCTCGAGAAGGAGTGGGGAGGGTCATTCGAGGTGAACATCCAGGAGATTCGCAATCCCGATGCCAATGCCCACGTGGTCGCCGAGACGATTCAGGGGCAGATCGAGCGTCGCATGCCTTATCGTCGTGCCGTGAAAATGGCGCTTGAGAAGGCCATGCAGGCGGGTGCCATCGGAATCAAGGTTACCATTTCCGGGCGTCTCAACGGTGCTGAGATCGCACGTGCTGAGCTTCACAAACTGGGCAATATCCCGTTGCAGACGCTCCGCGCGAATGTGGAGTTCGCCACCCGCCATGCCATCACGACGTACGGCACGATCGGCGTGCAGGTGTGGGTGTACCACGGCCTCGTCTTTAAGAAAGTGCAGCAAATTCATTCCGCTTCCCTCCACACTTCCTGATTTCTCATGCTCGAGCCCAAGAAAATCAAACGGCGAAAGCAACACCGCTACCGCGGAGCATTCGGTCGCAAGGCCACGCGTGGGACACAACTCGCATTCGGGACGGTGGGACTCAAAACCCAGGAAGCCGGGGAGCTGACCGCCCGTCAGATCGAGGCGGCCCGTCGTGCGCTCACACACAGTGTGCAGCGCGGAGGCAAGATCTGGATTCGCATCTTCCCGCACACTCCCGTGTCGCGCAAAGCCGCGGAAGTTCCGATGGGCTCCGGCAAGGGATCGCTCGACCGTTACTCAACCATCGTCCGTGCAGGCACCATGATTTTCGAAATGGGCGGTCTCGATGAACAGGCGGCCAAAACCGCTCTTCGGCTCGCTGCATACAAGCTTCCGCTTCTCACCAAGATCGTTACGACTTCTCTTCTCTAAACCATGCCCAAGCCTTCTGCCACCGGCGAACTCCGTGCGATGCAGATGCCCGATCTTGCCCGCGAGATCAAGGCACAGGCGCTCTTGGTCGAACAACTGCGCCTCGGCATCAAGCTCAAGAAAGAGAAGGACACCGCCAAGCTCCGTCGGGAGCGGCGCAAGTTCGCACAGATGAAGACGGAATGGACAAGAAAGACCGCTGCTCAATTGCAGGGCTCCGCAAAGCCCAGTACAGTTCCTTTCTCCGCCACGTCGCTCACGAGCGGCCGTGGCTCCGCCAAGGCTTTCCCCTCCGCTAAAGCTACGGAGGACAAGCCCGCCTCCCACACCCGCTTATGAGAACCAAGAAAGGTCAGATCACTTCGGCGAAAATGACCGGCACCGTTACGGTGACCGTGCACCGCTCGATCTTCCATCCGCTCTATCAGAAGCGGTTCACGCGGAGTAAGAAGTTCCTGGCGGATACCGGCGCGCACAAGGATCTGATCGTTGGCGATACCGTTCTCATCACGGAATGCCGTCCCCTGAGCAAAAACAAGTGTTTCCGGATCACGGAGATTCTGGAGCGCGTTCCGCGCGTCAGCGAGATCAGAGAAGAGGAGGCGATTGAGAAGAGCATCCACCGCGAGAAGAAGCATACGGTTCACGAGAAGAAGCACTCCTCGGACTCCTCGGCATCTTCGGTTTCCTCCAAAAAATGATTCAGCAGCAATCCATCCTTGTTGTGGCAGATAATACGGGCGCCAAGTCGGCCATGTGCATCAAGGTGCTCGGCAGTAGCAAGCGGCGCTATGCCCACATCGGAGACACCATCGTGGTGGCAATCAAGGAAGCTGCTCCGCGCGGCACGGTGCGTAAGAAGGCCGTCGAACGCGCGGTTATCGTGCGAACGCGTGATTTCATCCGTCGTCCGGATGGGGGAGGGGTAAAGTTCGATGACAATGCCTGCGTGATTATCGCCAGTGACGGACAGCCCAAGGGCACCCGCGTCTTCGGCCCGGTGGCCCGCGAGCTCAAGGTCGGCGGCTACAAGAAGATTCTCTCCCTCGCTCCTGACGTTCTATGAGAATTCATACGGGCGATTTCGTCCTCGTCATCTCCGGCAAAGACAAGGGCAAGACCGGTACGGTCCTGCGCGTCCTCGGTGATCGGCTGGTGGTGAGTGACGTGAACATGCGCACTCGGCATGTCCGCAAGACAACGCAGGGTCCTGGGCAGAGGTTGAAGTACGAGGCGAGCATCGCCGCGAGCAATGTGATGGTGATGGATGCCAAGACCAAGAAACCCACGCGTATCGGTGTGCGCCTCGACGAGAAGGGTCGCAAAGTGCGCATTGCCAAGGTGAGCGGCGAAGTGCTTGTTCAGGGTAAGGTGAGGGCCAAAAAAGGTCCCAAGGCGGCGCCGCTGAAAGGCAAGGAAGGTGCGATAGATGAGAGAGGTAAGATAGATAAAGAAGGTAAGGAAGGAGAGGTGCAGAAGGTGGCCGGACCGGAGCGCAAGCCCTTCTGGAAGAGACTCAGTTTCGGTGCGGAGGCGGTACAGGAAGGCGAAGGACCGAAAGGCCAGGTGACCGATCACAGCGTTCCCGAAGAGACACGCATTCCCGAATCCTTCAGCCACGGACGTGGTTCCTAAAGACCCATGAAGAAGTATGAATCCCTCCATGATCGGCTCCGCGGCCCAGTCGCCGAAGCACTCAAGAAGGACCTCAAGGTCACGAACGTGCACGCGCTCCCGCGCATCGAGAAAGTCACGGTGAACGTGGGGATCAACCGCGAAAAGATGGATACGAAAGAGTCGCACGAATTCGTGGCGCAGTGTCTGGCGAAGATCACCGGCCAGAAGGCCGTTCACACGCGATCGCGCAAAGCGATCTCCAATTTCAAGATCCGCGAGGGGCTGGTGGTCGGCGCCATTGTCACGCTTCACGGGCGCCGCATGGAGGAATTCCTCGATCGGTTCCTGTCGTACGTGCTTCCGCGCATCCGCGACTTCCGCGGCGTGACGACCAAGCTGGATGGTCATGGCAACTACGCCATCGGTCTCAAAGATCATTCGATCTTTCCCGAAGTCCCCCCCGTCGATGCCGGCAAGATCTTCGGCGTGCAGGTGCAGATTACGACGAACGCCAAGACGGATGCGCCCGCCCGCGCGCTCCTGAAGTACATGGGCGTTCCCTTCCGTGCCGAACGCGTCACCAAGAAATCCTCCTCTGCTTCCTAATCTCCAATCCCCAATCCCTAATCCCCACGCATGGCTCGTATCGCTCTCGTCAACAAGCAGCGCAATGCCCTCGAAACCTTCATGAAGGCCAAGGCTGCCGGCAAGAAACCCAAGTTCCCAACGCGCGTCTATAACCGCTGCACTCTCTGCGGAAGACGGCACGGGTATTTGCGCTTCTTCAAAATCTGCCGCATTTGCTTCCGTGAGCTCGCGTGTAATGGTGATATTCCCGGTATTACGAAATCTTCTTGGTAGCTATGACTCTGACAACCGTTATCGTCGGCTGCACTTTCCTCACGGTGAATGATGAATTAAGAATTATGAATGATGATTGGTTGTCATCCCTTACTTCTTAATCCATAATTCCTCATTCTTCTCCGATCTTCTCTACGCATTTCACGCTCATGACCTCTCTCAACGATCCCATCGGCGACCTCCTCACCCGCGTGCGCAATGCGCAATCCGCCGGACGCACGCAGTGCCGTGCCTCTCTCTCCAAGATCAAGCTTCAGCTCTGCGAGCTTCTGGTGCGTGAAGGGCTGCTCCAGAGCGTGACGGTAGAGGGCACTGCGCCCAAACAGGAGCTTGTGGTTTCATTTCTCACCGATCATCCGGTGCTCGCTCTCAAGCGCGTGAGTACGCCCGGTCGGCGCGTGTACCGCTCCGTTGAGGAATTGAAGCCCGTCGAGAACGGATTCGGCATTGCCATCCTCACGACGAGCCGGGGGCTCATCACCGACCGTGAAGCACGCTTAAAGAAGATCGGCGGCGAACTTCTCTGCGAAATCTCCTAATCCCTAATACTCCAATCCCCAATCCCTAGAATGTCCCGAATCGGACGCAAACCAGTGGCAATCCCGGGTGGCGTGACCGTGACAGTCACGGGCCAGACGGTATCCGTGAAGGGGCCCAAAGGAGAGCTCACGTACGCATTTCTGCCCGAAGTCACGGTGAAAGTGGAGTCCTTCGACTCTGCTCAGGGTAAAGGCAGTCAGGTCATTGTGGAACGCAAGGGCGACAGTGATGCGGCTCGGGCGCGTCACGGGCTCACCCGTCAGCTCATCGAGAACATGGTGCGTGGAGTATCCGAGGGCTACAAGAAAACGCTGGAGGTGATCGGCGTGGGCTACAAAGTGCAGGTGCAGGGTAAGAAACTCATCTTGAACCTTGGATTCTCCCATCCAGTCGAGTTTCCGATTCCGGAGGGCATTGCGGTAGCGCAGGACGAAAAGAACAAGAACCTGCTCACGATTCAGGGCATCGACCGCCAACTCGTCGGTCAGGTGGCCGCCAATATCCGCTCATTCCGCTTGCCGGAACCCTACAAAGGCAAGGGCATCCGCTACAGTACCGAGACGGTTCGCCGCAAACCCGGTAAAGCCGCAGTCGGCAAGGGCGCCGCCGCCGCATAATCTTCCATGACCATGATACGTTCCAAGCTCCAACTTAGGCTCCGCAGAAAGAAGCGCATCCGCGCTCGCATCCACGGATCAGCTCGGCGGCCACGCCTGACGGTATTCCGGTCGCTCCAGCAGGTGACCGTACAGGTGATTGATGACGACGCCGGCAAGACGCTCGTGGCCGCTTCCACGCGCGAAGTGAAGGCCAAGCCCACGGTGGAAGGCGCCAAGAAGCTGGGGACGCTCATCGCGAAGAAGGCCAAAGAGGCCAAGATCACATCAATCGTCTTCGACCGCAACGCCTACGCTTACCACGGCATTGTCAAAGCCGTGGCCGACGCCGCCCGCGAAGGCGGATTGCAATTTTAATACCGCAGCCACGAAGGGCTGCTCTGCTCTCCCATGAACGAAACTCCCCCCATCACCCACGGCACGCGCATCCCTGTCCATAGGGATGTCATGCCGTATGTTGCGCAAGTACGCGCGGGCATTCGAACCAAGCCAGCATCGGGGTGGTTGGTTGCGACGCGCGTGGAAGGCGAAACTGTCTTCGCTGTATTCCGTAGCCAAGACAGGCAAGAAGGAGAAGAAGTGTCCATTCCCCTCGCGATTGTGCGAAAAGTCATTGGTGAAACAACTGCACTTCTTGAAAGATTCAGGAGGCCAGCTTCCCCGTCCGAATCCCAGTCTCCAGTCCCTAATCCCTAATCATTCACCTATGTCTCCATCTGAAAACCCACAGGCCACGGAACAAAGGAGAAGTATCTCCCCTGATATCTCCGACGACGCTTTTGCGGCGCATATTTCCGGGTGGGCGATCGCGGAATTGCACGGTAATCTCGCGGAAACGAATCCGAATCTGATGAAGAATCTCCAATCCGTCCCAAGTCCAGATTCCCAATCCCTAATCCCTAACCCCTAAACATGGCCAAATCCTCCCGTCCAGACCGAAAGCGTGGCGACCGTCGTCCGCGTACTCCCAGTGAGTACGATGAGGTGACGCTCTCCGTGGATCGTGTGACGCGCGTGGTCGCAGGCGGACGCCGCATGCGCTTCCGCGCCATCGTGGTGATCGGCAACAAGAAGGGCAAGGTGGGGCTGGGCACGGGCAAGGCCGCCGAGGTGCAGGCTGCGGTGAAGAAGGCGACAGTGGATGCCAAGCGCCACATGGTGCGTATTCCTCTGCGCGAGGGCACGATTCCGCACCAGGTTGATGTGAAGTTCAAGGCGGCCAAGATCCGCTTGCTCCCGGCGTGCAAGGGTACAGGTCTCATTGCGGGTGGGGCAGTGCGCGTCATTCTGGAGCAGGCAGGCGTGCAGGATGTCCTCTCGAAGCGCTTCGGGAGCAGTAACAAGCTCGTGAACGCACAGGCAGTGATGAAGGCGCTTGAGCGGCTCAAGTGGAAAGGCGGGATGCCCCAAGAAGACATGCCCGAGAAGAAGCAGCTCAAAGAGACCGAAGGCGTCCGGCAGGATGCCGCAGCGTTGGAAGGTGAACGTCTGGGCGTGACGGAGATTGCGAAGAAGGATGTTATTCAGTAAAGGTCACCACCAAATCTTTACCTCCTGACAGTTGGTGAGGTGGATGTAGTCCTGGGCACAGGCATTTTGCGATCCGCAGTTTCATCTGTCCGGCTTCGGCATCGAGTCTTTGTTTCACAAGAAAACGATGCCGACCGTATCGGATTTCTGCGGGAGTCGGCGTTGATTGATCGGGACCGGGATCCTGGCGTGTATCGCCCCCCGTAAGAACGACGATTTTTTCGTCATCTCCAACATCGGTTACCGATGTGATTCGATACTCTGACATGAGACGAAGGTACTATGACAATGGATTCTGTCAACTATTCGTCGGCGTTTTCTGATATTCTGGTTCTATGCCCAAAAAGGCACTCCTCATCATCGCGCAGAAGGACTACCAAGACCTCGAGTACACGCGCACGCGTGCTGCATTAGAACGCGAAGGGCTTCAAGCGATCGTCGCGAGCGGAGAGGGAGGCACGTGCACCGGCAGGTTCGGAGGGTCGGTACAGAACACGTTCCCGCTCAGACAGGTGAAGGTCGAGAACTTTGATCTGATTGCCTTCATTGGCGGAGGCGGTGCGGAGGCCTATGTGCGTCATCCCGAGGCGCTCCGGATCGCTCACGAGGCTGCGGTTGCCTCCCTGCCGCTCGGAGCCATTTGCATCGCTCCTTTGATCTTGGCGAAGGCCAGAGTGCTCGAGGGCAAAAAGGCGACGGTGTGGGATGACGGTCAGGGGACACAGAGAGAAATTCTCGAGCAGGCCGGTGCCGAGTTTACGGGAGACTCCGTCACCGTCGATGGCCTCATCGTCACGGGCAACGGGGCAGAGGCGTCGGAGGAGTTTGGCAGGACGCTTACGGAGCTTCTTAGGTAGGAGCTTCTTAGCTTTTTAGGGATGGAGAGCAAGATGAACCAAACAGCAGTGAAACGAAAAACCTAACAAGCTAAAAAGCTACAATCTAATCAGCTATTCCAAACTCAGTGATCCGAATTCCTGTACCCAAACATCTCCAAATACCCCCACACCCGTTTCGCGAAAGAGCGGCTGCAGAATGGCCTGGCGATGACTGGGCGAAGCCATCCACTGCTCCACGGCAATCTGTGCCGTCTGCTGGCCGCGTGCAATATTCTCGCCGAGTGCGAACCGCGGATTGCAGTTGCATACAGGAGAGCGTTTTGTCACGAGATAGTGCGGGCTCACTTCGCTGCGCTGATTGAGGAGCTCACTCAAATCGAAGACGGCCTGACAGGGACAAAGCTCGGGAGGCAGGGTGAGATACTGCGTTTGGCGGATCCGATCAATATAGTTTAAGCCTTCCGGATTGAAGTGGCTGAAATATCCGCGTTTGTACATGTCTTTGGCGTGTGCCTGTGCTGCTTGTTCCAGCTGAGCATTGCGAATGAACGGGAGCAGACCCGTTGCCATCCGTTCCTGATTCACAAGCCCGATAATCTGCAACTTCTTCTGCTCGGTGGCATTGGGGGACGGGAGGAGCGGTGGAGAGAGGATGGAGTTGATCCTGAGTGAGAGGGTCTGTGGAACGCGCGAGACGGAGGACTGTGCGACCGGAGGTAATATGGTCGAGGCGGTCTTCGGTTGCAGAGCTGCAGAGCAACGAAACAGCGTATACACGGCTCCGGCCGCTTCAGTGAGCAGGAGGGGGTTCTCCGGTTTCAGTGCATCCTGTTGTTCCGTCGGGAAGAGGCGGCAGCGCTCCGCGATTCCCACGTACGGAGCATAAGAGGCGGAATAGGGGATGTCGGTGTAGTGGTGGACGGGATTGGTGGGAAGGGAGAAGAGAATCGCGAGCATGCGCAGATACTCACCGCGCGAGACAGTGGCATCCGGATCGACGGCTCTGGTGACCGGGTTCACGCCGATCATGCCATTCTCAACGGCTGCCTGAAGAGTTTTCTCCTGCAGGCTGCCAGCGGGGACATCCGAGAAGAGCGGTTCGGTGCCCTTGATGTCAGGCAGAGATTTCTGGCTTATTTGAAAAAGAAACATCACCGCCTCCGCGCGCGTGACGATGGGGGCCTGTGCGCTCGTGCCTGTCACGAAGGCACAGAGGAGCGCAATCAGCGCGATCTGTTTGGACATTGCATGTTTTGTACCACAGAACGTGCAACAGTTCCGATTGCGTTCTACCCCGAAAAAGAGCGGAAAAGAAGACGATCCTCCCTTTACCTCCAACCCTTGAACCTCTAGGATTTCCCCCGTCCTACAGATGTCTTAGTGAAAGACCTGATTCTTCGTGTCCCTAATCCCTAATACTCTAATCCCCAATCCCTAAGGATGTTGCACATGCTCCGCCCCAGCCCCGGCTCCACGCACAAACGCAAGCGCATTGCGCGCGGTAGCAGTGCAGGCGGCGGCACGACAGCCGGCCGTGGGACCAAAGGTCAGCAGTCGCGCGCAGGCAAAGGCCGCAAGTTCGGTTTCGAAGGCGGACAGGTGCCGCTGATCATCCGCCAGCCCAAGCTGCCGGGGTTCAAGCGGCCGATGCATCGCACATTCGAAGTGATTAATCTCGAAACACTTGAGGCTGCCCTGCCAGCTGGTGCCTATGATCCCACCTCACTCCGGGCACATCACCTGCGAACCACCAATAACCCGGTGAAGATTCTGGGACAGGGAGCGGTGACGAAGAAATTCGATTTGACCGTTCACGCCGTCTCAAAGAGCGCGAAGAAAGCGATTGGGGCGGCTGGTGGGTCTATTACCCTTGTCAGATGATTCATTGTTCAACTGTTCCGTTATCCGTTCCTATGACCGATGGTTCTCGGATATCATCGCATCTATCGAAAGGGAACCTTTGCTGAACAGTTCTGTAGCAATGTAACAATGTAGCAATGTAACTCTCTGGTACCCTCTCCGCATCCATCCACCCATCGTTCCCGTGTTCACTTACCTTAGACAACTCTGGCATTCCGAGGATCTGCGCCGCCGCATCCTCATGACAATCGCGCTGCTCTTCATCTATCGCGTTGTCGCGCACATTACGATTCCGGGCACCGATCCCCAGGCTCTGCTGCAGTACTTAACGACACGCTCTTCCTCCGGTCCGATGGGGATCTTCGTGGCGCTTACCGGCGGATCCATCGATAACTTCTCGGTCGTGTTGCTCGGCCTTTCCCCGTACATCAATGCCTCGATCATCGTGCAGCTCTGCACCGTGATCTTTCCCAAGTTGGAGGCGCTCAGCAAAGAAGGGGCGCAGGGGCAACAGGAGCTCAATCGCTACATGCGCTGGATCTCTTTTCCGCTCGCGTTCCTGCAGAGTTACGGTTTTCTGATTCTGCTCAGCCGCGGAGGGCTCAAGCTGGTGGATACCTCCTTTCCCTATGTCCTGCTGCCGATGCTCTACGTGACGGCAGGGTCGATTTTCGTGATGTGGCTCGGCGAACTCATCACCGAAAAAGGGATCGGCAACGGTATTTCGCTCATCATCTTCACGGGCATCGTTTCCGGTATTCCGGCTTCCATGAGTTCCATTTTCCTCGGAGGGCAGGGGAAGATAGGCATGTTTTTCCTCTTCACGATCATTTCGCTCGCCATGCTCGTTGCCGTCGTCCTCTTCACCGATGCTCACAAGCTCGTGCCCATTACATACGCCAATCAGGGAGCGGGTCGCGGAGTGGCCGGTGGTATTCCTATCCGTCTCAATCAAGCAGGCATGATCCCCATCATCTTTGCCATCTCCCTCATTACGTTTCCGGCGATCCTCGCGCAATTCTTGCAGACCGCGCCGCGCTTCGCTTCCGTGGTGAGTTTCATCACGCTCTACTTGAGTCCGCAGAATCCGAGTTTCCTCTACCTGCTCGTGTACTTTCTGCTGGTCGTTCTGTTCACATTCTTCTACGTGTCGGTCACGTTCAAAGTGGATGATCTTGCCGAGCAGATCCAGAAGCGCGGCGGCTTCATCCCGGGCATACGGCCCGGTCGCCAGACGGCAGAAGTTTTACAGCGCACGAGCAGTCGCCTGAATCTATGGGGCGGGATCTTCCTTGGTCTCATTGCCGTCATTCCCCTGGTCTTCACCAAATTCTCGCCGTTGAGCCGCGCCGACCTCATCATCTCCGGCTCCGGGCTCATCATCGTGGTGGGGGTCGTGATGGAATTGATCCGGCAGATCAACGCGCAGTTGCTGGCGCATGACTATGAGAAACTTGTCTGAGGCATTCCCTTTATCCCCATGATGAGAGGATCGCGAGAACATTTTCCACTGAGTTGCGATCACGTGGGCATTGCGCTCACGCGCGAAGCGGCGAGGCTGGTTGCTCGGGAGATGGGAGAAGATCCGACGGCGGATGATACGGACGATGTGGTGGTCGAAGTATTTCTTGAGTGCCGCGATGAGTTGGCGCGAGAACTTGCCGAATGCGAGCGAGCCAAAGAGTGAAGCTGGGGGCGCATGATGACGAGAAACTTGTGTAGGGCATAACCGTGTTGCTTGACACGGTCATCATCGATAGTAAGTTATTTCTGTACTTCTTCGCTTTTTTTCTATGGGAAAAGATATGTCCGAAATTCATCGCACTCTCATCATTCCGAAAAATGGTTCAAAGTTGGAGGGGCTAAGCCCGGAGGAACAAGAGGAAAGGACAAAGACGATTGAGCAAGCAGCTTCTTCGGCTCTACAGAGAATGCATGGCACTGTTTTGCGAACAGGCAGTGTGTGAGGTTTTGTTTGGCCTCACCTCCAGCCCCTCTCCCTCTTTTTTGTACAAACCTCCATCCCTGCCTGCCGGCAGGCAGGCGGCAGGCAAGCCCTGACCCCTTTCTCTCGCTTGCCCGTCCGTAGCTCCGAGTGGAGCCGAGGGGCGAAGGTGGATGGCGCATGACGATGAGAAGTTGGCGTAAGTTGTCAATTGATGAGCATCGGCGTACATTTTTATCATGGATTCTGTACAGGAAGCGTTGCTCATGAGAAGTTGTCGGGAGGGGGCGGAGGAAATTCGGACGAATCAGAACAATCCCACGTGGGTTGCAAGGATTGAAACAGCATATGCTGTGGCCTGTGCGGAGGCGGCAGAGAACATTTGTAGAATGGACAGGGAACAGGCCATCGCGGTTCAAACACATCCTCCTTGTATCTGACCAAAAGAACTGTTCGTGACCACAAAGAGCCTTGCTTCTTTATTCTTTATTCATAATTCTATCCGCAATGGATTTAGTCCTCTTCGGAATCCCGGCCTTCGCTAAAGCTACGGCCGGCAAGCAGGGCTTCAATTTTCTTTTCACATACTGAAATGGACCTCGTATTATTTGGTATCCAAGGCTCCGGTAAAGGCACGCAGGCCAAGAGGCTCTGCGCGGAGTTCGGTTTTGAACAGTTCGAGGCCGGTGGGGAGCTGCGCAAGATCGCTGCGAGCGGTTCAAAGCTCGGCAAAACCGTGAAGTCCTTCATCGACGTGGGCAAGCTCGTACCCTTCGCAATCATCATGCAGGTGGTCAAAGAGGCGATTCTGGCTCGTCCCAAAACACAGAAGATCCTCTTCGACGGCATTCCGCGCGACGAAGAGCAGATGCGTTCTTTTGATCAGATCATGGGCGAAGTGGGCCGTGAATTTCATTGTATCGAGATAAAGCTCACGGAGGAGGAGGGGGTGAAGCGCATCCTCGGCCGGGCCAAGGTCGAAGGCCGCAAAGATGATGCCGATGAAGCGGTCATTCGCCGCCGTATGAAGACGTTCGTCGAGAAGACGAAGCCCGTTATCGAGTGCTACAAGGCGGCGGGCAAGCTGACCGAAGTGGATGGGCGTGGGACCGTGGAGGAAGTGTATGAAGCGATGAGAAAGCTTCTTAGGTTGTAGCTTCTTAACTTCTTAGGTTTCACTTTCGAGCCCCTTGGATTCTAAGTTGAAGTGCACCACTTCTTCCGATGGAATACTTCGAGCGGAGTCCGATAGTCGAGACGTTTCCGAGGACGATTGTTGATGAGAGATACGGCATGGTCAAGATTTTCCTGTGTGACATTTTTGAATGAGCTTCCCTTTGGAAAGAACTGCCGCAGCAAACCATTTGTATTTTCGTTCGTTCCCCGTTCCCATGAGTGATAGGGATAAGCGAAGTACACTTTCACATTTGCGTCACGTTCGATGAATTCGTATTCGGCGAACTCGATGCCATTGTCATAGGTGATGGTACGACGTTTGGACGCAGGTATTTCTTTGAAACGTTCGACTGTCATCACTCGAACAATGTCTGCTTTTACGCCGGAAATCTTGTCAGCGAGAAACACTCCACTTTTGCGCTCAACATGCGTGAGGATGCGTTCTGTTTTCTCCGTTCCAACGATGGTGTCCCCCTCCCAATCTCCGATACGTTCCCGCTCCTCAACCATCGCCGGACGTGTATCAATCCTGCGCTTCTGATCTTCCTTTTCCCGCATCCTCTTGCGGTGATTCGAACCGTGTCGCCTTCGGTACTTTCCTTTCTTGCAACGCAAATACTGTTTCATCTCTGGTCGTTCGTTGTAGATCCATTGGTAGATCGTTTCATGGCAAATGATCGTGCGGCGGTGTCGTTTGCGAAGTCTTCCGGCAATCTGTTCCGGCGACCAGTACTTCTTCAACTTGCGAATCACGTAGCACCGAATCCAGTCGACGTTCATCGGTTTCCTGCGACGACAATGGGCATGTGTACGGCGTTCATGCACCAATCGCCTTGCATACCGCGCATCGTATCCACACTTGTTGGTTTTTCGATTGCGTTGAAGCTCTCGGCCAAGTGTTGTGTGATCTTTTCCAAGTTCACGGGCAATCGAACGCAGTGAATGTCCCATCCGTCGGAGTGTTGCAAAGGACACCCGGTCTTCATGGGTGAGGTGTACATAGGGCATACTGAACCATGGGGAAGGAGGTAGGGAGCGAAATGCCCTACTATTTTTCCCCATCTGTCAGCGATTCTCACGGGTGGTGCACTTCGGGGTAGAATTCACCCCCCCTTCATTGAAAAAAGTTGATTTCCTGTTCTAAGAAGCTAATCAGCTAAGAAGCTAAGAAGCTAATCAGCTAAGAAGCTATACTCTTCGTATGTCCCGTTTTCAGATCTTCAACGAGCAGGAAGTCGCTTCCCTGCGTAAGAGCGGCAGCATTCTCCATGACTGTCTTCAGCACGTTTCTGCCCTTGTGGAGCCGGGCATCACGACGGGTTTTCTCGATTCCATGGCAGAAACCTTCATCCGCGACCATGGGGGGATCCCGGGGTTCAAGGGGTATCAAGGTTTTCCGGCAACGCTCTGTACGTCCGTGAACGATGTCTGCGTGCACGGCATTCCAGGATCGGAGGAGCTCAGAGAAGGCGACATCATTTCGATTGATTGCGGGGTTGTCTTTGACGGTCTCAATACCGATGCCTGCGTGACGGTTCCTGTCGGTGCCATTTCCTCACTCGCGCAGCGTCTCATGGATACCTCGAAAGATGCTCTTACAGAGGCCATTGCGATTGTGAAAGCAGGTGTGCACGTGGGCGATATTTCCGCGACCGTGGAGAAAGTGGCGCATGCGCGCGGATTCTCTCCGATACGGGCGCTCACGGGGCACGGACTCGGCACGACGCTGCACCAATACCCCGATATTCCAAACGTCGGAACAGCGAAAACCGGTCCTGTGCTGCCTGCAATGACGCTTATCGCCATCGAGCCCATCATTTCGGCTGGGAGCGATGCCATTGTCGAAGGTGATGACGGATGGGCGATTTACGCAAAGGATCATGCACTGATCGCGCACTTCGAACATACGTTGCTCGTACTCCCGGGTAGCAATGATGTGCTGACAGCTGGCTAAAATATTCTTATATAACATTTTGGATGTTTTTCAATACAAAATTCCTTCTTCGTAAGAAAAGGGCAGCCAATTGCTTGCTGGCTTAGAAACGGCTCTGTAGGATGCCTCGGCTTTGGTTCGTGTTTTTTCTTGCGATCTGTGTCTAAACAGGACGTGATCGAACTCATCGGCGTGGTGGAAGAGACTTTCCCAAACGCCATGTTCCGAGTCCGTATCACGAGTGACCAGGCTAAGAATCACGAACTCCTCTGTCACTTGGCCGGGCGTATGCGAGTGAATCGCGTTCGCATTCTCCCCGGCGACCGGGTGAAAGTGGAGATGACGCCCTATGATCTCAAAAAAGGACGCATCGTCTACCGCTTCTCGTCAGATCGTCCTCTCCCCGGTCCTGCGACCGTACCAGCTCCCTGAATTTTCCTTCTCTTTTACCTCTCATGAAAGTCCGTGCTTCCGCCAAGCCCATCTGCAAAGATTGCCGCCTCGTCATTCGCAGGAGCGGCAAGGGCAAAATGGTGCGTCGCATCGTCTGTCCCAAGAATCCGAAGCACAAACAGCGCCAAGGCTGACTTTCCACTTTCAACCTTCCACTTTTCTCTCCTTATGATCCGCGTTTCCGGAGTCGTCCTCCCCGGCCAGAAGCACATCGTCATTGCTCTGACGCATGTCAAGGGTATCGGGCGTCCGCTGGCTTCCAAAATTTTGCAGGAACTTCGCATCCCTCCTACCAAGAAAGCAGATGCCCTCACGGAAGAGGAACAGGCGCGTATCCGCGCAAGAGTGGAGCGCGAGACGGTGGAAGGCGAGCTCACGCGCAAGGTGTCGATGGATGTGAAGCGTCTGCAGGATATCGGCACGTGGCGCGGCTACCGTCATCGCAAGAAGCTGCCGGTGCGCGGCCAGACTTCGCGCCGCAATGCTCGCACGAAACGTGGTAAGAAGAAGACAGGTCTCTCCGGTCGCTTGACGCTCACGAAGACCTAAACCCCCTCACTCCGCTATGGCTGATTTCATTCCCAAGACACCGGCTTCCTCCTCTACCAAGTCCACGGAGGACTCCATTCCCAAGAAGGGTCTGTCGCTCACGGAACAACTTGAGGCCTCTGAAGTGAGCGCCGAAGGCGCGGATGCCAAGGTGAACCCCAAGGTTCGCCGCAAGAAGATCAAGAGGACCGTGCCTCAGGCGCGCGTCTGCATCCATGCCGGCGAGAACAATACGATTGTCACCTTCACGGATCTCCAGGGCAACAAGCTCGGGGGGTGCAGCGCCGGCATGGCTGGTTTCAAGGGCACCCGCAAATCTACTCCCTACGCGGCGAAGGTTGCGGCCGAGAAAGCGGCAGAGAGGGTGCAGGGTTACGGGATTCAATCAGTGACGGTGGAGGTGAAGGGTCTCGGACCCGGGCGGGAACAGTCCATCCGGGGGCTCCAGAGCGCCGGCCTCAATCTTGATGCCATCATCGATACGACGTCGATTCCCCATGGCGGCGTGCGCCCGCCCGGACGGCGACGCGTGTAACACAATCGATTTTTCTTCTCTCACTTTTCTCATGAAGTACACAGGTCCAAAGGCAAAACGGTGCCGTCGGCAGGGTGCGAACATCTACGGGGCGGATAAGTACGACAAGATCCTGCAGCGCAAGCCCTACGGTCCGGGCAAAGGACCCAAGACGCGTCCCACGCGCCCATCGGAGTACTGCAAGCAACTCAAGGAGAAGCAGAAGGCCCGTGACATGTATGGTCTTTCTGAGCGGCAGTTCCGCATTCTCTACGCCGAGGCCACCAAGAAGGAGGGCCAGACAGGCGAGACGTTCAAGCAACTTCTGGAGCGTCGTCTCGATAACGTCGTTTATAGAGCCGGGTTGGCGCTCACGCGCATGCAGGCACGACAGTTCGTGAGTCACGGGCACTTTCAGGTGAACGGCGTGCGCGTGTCGGTTCCGTCATACCGCGTGCGTCCCGGTGAGGTGATCGTGCTGCGCGAGCGCAACAAGCGGTCCCCCATCTATGGCACGATCATCGATGCCCACGAGAAATATATGCCGCCCAAGTGGCTCAAGGTCGATAACGGTGCCATGAAAGTCGAAATCGTGTCCCTCCCGCTGCCCGAAGACGCCGAGCAGGCCATCGACGTCCGGCAAGTGGTGGAGTTCTACTCTCGTACGTAAACCCGTTTCATCCCTTCCCCCGCACCTTTGCTGCGCAAAGGTGCGGGGCACCCATTTCCTTCCTTCCCGTCTTATGCACATCATTCAGGAAGAAATTGGTCTCCCCACCTACAGCGTCACGCCGGTGACGAAAGGGGATTCCACCCACGCGATCTTCGCGATCGGGCCGCTCCCGCCCGGCTACGGGATGACTCTCGGTAACGCGTTGAGACGCGCGCTGCTCTCCAGCTTGCCTGGAGCCGCAGTGCTCTCGATGCGCATACAAGGCGCCCAGCATGAGTATTCCACGATCAAGGGCGTGCAGGAGAACATGGTGGATGTCGGGCTCAACTTGAAGTGTCTCAAAATGCGCAAACACAACAAGGATCTGGAGGTGATCACGCTGCAGGTCAAGGGCCCGAAAGTCGTGACGGCTGAGGATCTGAAAGTCTCGTCCGACATCGAGATCATGAACAAGGATCTGCCCATCCTCACAATCGAGAAGGGCGGAGCGATCGACATGCAGATCACGGTTGGCAAGGGGGTCGGGTACGCGCCTGCCGCCGAGCGCAACAAGAAGCAGAACGAACCCGGACTCATCCACATCGATGCGATTTTCAGTCCCGTCGAGAAAGTGCGTTTCAGCGTGGAGACCGCTCGCGTGGGGCAGCGCACGGATCTGGAGAAGCTCATCCTCGACGTGCAGACCAATGGGTCCCTCTCGGCCGAGGAGGCGGTGCAGTTCGCATCGCAGCTTCTCAAGAGCTACTTCGAGTACTTTGGCAGTTCCGAGAAGGTTGTGGAGCCCGAGTTCATTGCCGATTTCTCGCGCGCAGGGCCGCAGGTAGGCGAAACAGGGATAGATACGGGCGCGAAGGAGAGCTACACGCCGATTGAAATTCTCAATTTCTCGCCCCGCACGCTCAATGCTCTCATCAATGCGGGCGTGGGTTCGATCGAGCAACTCACCAAGTGCACCGAGGCGGCGCTCAGCAATTTCCGTGGATTCGGAGCCAAGGCCTTGGATGAAGTGAAACTGACTCTCGCCGAGCGTGGTCTCAAACTCTCCGACGAATCTTTGGACAACTAAGCGGTTTTTCCTTACTCTGCGCCTCTTCTCCTCATGCGTCATCGCCTCTCCCGCCACCGGCTTGGTCTCAAACCCGCTCACGGGCGGATGTTCAAGCGAAATCTGCTGACATCCCTGCTCTTGTACGAACAGGTCCGGACGACGAAGCGCCGCGCGCAGGTAGTGGCACCTATGGTCGATACGCTGATTGCCATAGCGAAATCCACCGCTCCTCGTAATGCCATACGTGCCATCAATCGTGTGGTGACCGACAAGAACGCGAGTCGCAAGATCATGGAGGTCTACGTGAAGCGGTTCGCCTCTGTTGCTTCCGGTCTCACACGCACCGTGCCGGTGGGGTCCCGCATGGGTGATGGAGCGCCACTCGTTGATCTGATGCTTGTGGAAGGTGAAGCTGTCACGGTGGAGCCGAAAAAAACAAAGAAGCCCCATTCCTCTTCAAAGAAATGAAGACTTCTACTCCAAAACCGCAGGCCCCCCGCTGGCTGCTGATCGATGCGGAAGGTCAGGTGCTCGGTCGACTCGCCGCGCGCGTTGCCTTGCTGCTCCAGGGCAAGCACAAGCCTGCCTTCTCCCCGCATCAGGCTTTCGGTGACCATGTCGTCATCATCAATGCAGAGAAGCTCTCATTCACCCCGGCGAAGTTCCGCCGCAAGACGTACTACTCGCACTCGGGATATTTGGGGCATTTGCGCGCGATTCCTCTGCAGAGGATGTTCGAGGAAGCTCCGACAGAACTCATCAAGGGTTCCATTCGCAACATGCTGCCCAATAACCGGTTGCGCCCGGTTTCCCTCAAGCGTCTGCACGTTTTCAAGGGTGCCCTCCATACGTTCGAGGCGCAGAAGCCCGTCCCCCTTCAGCTTCGCCCTCAGGGCAAGCCACAATCTTCCCGATAGCCTATGACTCCTGAGCAAAAAAAGCGGCAGTACTTCAGCGGCATCGGCAAGCGCAAGACGGCCATCGCCCATGTGAAGATCTACGAAGGAGGTTCCGGTGAAGCCTCTGTGAACGGACTCAAGATCAAGGAGTACTTTCACACGGTGTTCCTGGTCGAAAACGCACTGTCACCTATCACGCTCTCGAATCTGAAGGGACGTCTGGATGCGGATGTAACCACCCGTGGCGGCGGCAAGGCCGCCCAGTCCGATGCCGTGCGCCATGGCATCAGCCGCGCACTCCTCTTGCTTAACCCTGAATTCCGCCCTGATCTCAAACATGCCGGATATCTGCGCCGCGACGCTCGCATCAAGGAGCGCAAGAAGCCAGGCCTAAAGAGAGCCCGTCGTGCGCCGCAGTGGCAGAAACGGTAAACGAAAGGAAGACGAGGAGTACAAAGAAATCAAGGAGTACGAGGATTTCTCTTATTCCAAATCTTTGTTGTCCTTGTACTCTTCGCATCCTTTCCTCTTACGCTACTCCCAGCTTCACGTAGTACAGGCTCTTCCCATCCTCCGTATCCAGAATGAACCGGGCGTCCAGGGTCATGAGCTGCATGATCGTCTGGCACATTTTGAGCAGCATTGCCGGCGGCAGCATCACTCCGGCCTCCAGACACGTGGCACAGAGGCCTGCGGCGTCCTTGCAGCGCAAATAAGGCTCTCCGTGCGACTGAATGACTTCCCGCAGCGAATTCTGCACCTCGACCACGTAGCGCTCGATATAGGGCTCCAGTTCCTCCACGGCCAGTTCCTGGACTTCCGGAATCGCCTCGATTATGTCTAGGTCACTATGGATCGCATGAGCGATGCAGGCGTCGAGTGTCATGGGTGTTTGTGTGAGAAATCCAATCATTATAGCAGAAAATCACCTCAAGGAGAAGGTGGGGTAAGTGAAGCAAATCTGACATGGAGCCGCTGACCGGATTTGAACCGGTGACCCACGGTTTACGATACCGTTGCTCTACCAGCTGAGCTACAGCGGCTGAAGCCTGAACCAAGTGTACTTAACCCAAGCGATGGAATCCAGAAACTCTTGTGCTATCCTCCCTTTCCTATGGATCGTCAAACTGCCCTCACATGGTCCTGGCTCAATATCCTCAACGCGAAGCGTCTGGAGGCCCTGCTGAAGGTCTACGGCGATCTTTCGAAGGCGCTGCAGCATGTCGATGAATCTCTGCTCAAAGAGCTTGGCTGCCGTGACGATACGATTTATATCGTCCTCAACCGCCTCGAAGAATTCGATTCGGAAACGTACGAGCAGGAACTCGCAAAGCGGGATCTTTCGTTCCTCACCATCGATGATCCCGCGTATCCCCAGAGTCTTCGTGAGATTCCTGATGCTCCGGTATTCCTGTACTGGCGCGGCGATCTGATGATCCTCGACCAGCCCTGCCTCGCGCTCGTGGGCACGCGCGAAATGAGCGATTACGGCAGGCGCGTCACCGAAGCGTTCGTCCACGAGATTGTGCGATCTGGCATAGTGACTGTGAGTGGACTCGCGCTCGGCATCGATGCTGCGGTGGCACGCGAGACTATGACCGCAGGCGGCAGGACGGCGGCTGTGCTCGGGCATGGCCTTGGGAAGATCTATCCCAAAGAGAACGAAAAACTGGCTGATGAGATTGTCGATGGAGGCGGGCTGATCCTCTCGGAATTTCCGCTGGATGCGGAGCCCGGTAAGTACACCTTTCCCGCACGCAATCGCATCATCGCCGGTCTCTCCCTCGGCACGGTGGTGCTGGAAGCTCCTGTGGGAAGCGGAGCGCTCATTACGGCAGATCTTGCGCTGGATTACGGCCGTGAGGTTTTCGTCGTTCCGGGTCCGATTTTCGATCCCAACTACGCCGGCTGTCATCAGATCTTAAGCAAGGGGCATGCCAAGCTGGTCAGTTCCGCCACTGATATTCTTTCGGAGCTCGGCGTCGTTGCCCGCGAAATTTCTCAAGGATCTTATGATCCGAAGAGTGCCGCCGAAGCAGCTCTTCTGAAAGTGCTCACGACCATGCCGCAGACGACCGATGATTTGATGGAACGCTCCGGACTTCCTGCCGCGCAGGTGGCCTCCGCCCTTACGATGATGGAACTTCAGGGAGCTATTGCGCAGGCGGGAAACGGGCAGTGGGTTCGACGATAGGTTTGAGAAGTTGAAGAGGTTAAAAAGGCCGGAAAGGTTGCTCGTTTTTCACTTTTTAGGCTTCCCTAACCTCTAAAACCTCTACAACCTTCTCCGGGCTTGGGGAAAGAATCGGCAATGGTGTACACTCTCTTCAATTTCCCCCCATTTCCATGACTGCTCCTCTCGGGCAACTCCTGTCAGATTCCTGGAGTTCCTTTCGCCGTGCGTTGATGCCGATTGTCATCGGTGCCGTGATCTTTGGGCTCATTATGGCCGTTGGCCAGTCCTTCGTCGGAAAGCGCATGGTGCAGAAAACAGGATCGGTGTTCGAGGGATTCGGATACGATCAACAGCAGATGGTAGACCTCCAGCGGCGGATCCAGGCGGGTGATGAGGCTGCCATGAATGAATTTGCCCAGAAAATGGAAGAGTTGGGTGGTGCGCAGGGAGAGGCGATGGCCGGGGCGGTGACATCGATGTACAAAGATCTTCTGCCTGTGATGGGGGCATCCATGCTCATCATGTGGCTTATCTCGCTCATCGCGTCGGCATACTTCCTGCTCATTGCCCTCGATGGAAAGTTGTCATTCCAGATGGCTCTCGCACGAACACCGGGGATCATTATTCCGCTCTTTCTCCTGTCGCTCTGGATCATGATTCGTTCGTTCATCTGGATTCCGATCCTCGGTATCATCCTTGCGATCGTTCTGGGTCCGCGCTTCGTCCTTGCGCCTGTTCTTCTCGCCCGGGATCGCAAAGGGGTGCTCGAGAGTGCAAGCATGAGCTACGCCAAGACGGCCGGATACTGGGGCAAGATCTTCGGCAACCTGTTCGTTGCCGCTCTCTGCGCCATCATTGTGATCATGGTGCTTGGGATCGTTGTTGGGATGCTCGGAGTCAGTGCAGCCGCGATTGTCATGCCCATGCTCAACATGCTCGCGACGGCCTTCATCACGATCTTCGTCGTTCGACTGTCTTCGACGATCCTGACCAACGCGAGGTAATCCTGCTCAGCTTCTCGCTTGAACGCCCGCGAGCACGATTGCGCGGAAAACCGCTGGCTTGAGCGATGCTCCACCGACGAGCCCGCCGTCGATATCCGGTTGGCCAAAGAATTCCAGAGCGTTATCGGCAGTCAGGGAGCCACCGTAGAGGATGCGGATGGTCTCGCGGCGCGCATCGGGGACGAGAGAGCGGATGAACGCGTGCATGTCCTGTGCCTGTTCCGGAGTGGGAGTGACGCCTGTGCCGATGGCCCAGACCGGCTCGTACGCAATCGTCACGATTTCCCGCAGCGGCAACACGCGGACCTGCCGTTCCACGATCTGCTTGTGGCGTTTGGTCCTGCGTTCGGATTCCGTCTCGCCCACGCAGATGACGGGATGGAGTCCGTTTCTGAGTGCCGATTCCGCCTGTGCGACCACATCGGAATCCTCCTCGCGGTGGTCGCGGCGCCGTTCGCTGTGACCGCACAGTACGAACTGGCATCCGGCTTTCTTGAGCATGGTCATGCTGATGTCACCGGTATGTGCGCCCACGGAATCCGGATGTCCGTACTGGGCTCCGGTGGGCAGGCCGGCTTCGAGGCAGGATTTCATGTCCAGAAATGTCGGGAACACAATCGTTTCGATGCCGCTCTGGGGCCGGTACGAGGAATCCGAAGCCAGTGCCCCTTCGGGAAACGGGTTCATCTTCCAGTTGGCGGCGATCAGGGGGGTGCGTGGCATGGGCAGAGGATAGCACTACTTCTTTGCCAGTCCTTCCAGCGCCTTCAACGCTTCGATCGGCACCATCCACACCGTCGTGTTCGATTGATCGGAACTGATGTCATTGATGCTCTGCAGCGTGCGCAGGTGCAGCGCCCCGGGGGAGGCGGCGAGTATGGCCGCAGCTTTGGCCATGTTGGCGGCGGAGGCCACTTCGCCTTCCGAGCTGATAATCACGGCTTGCTTCTCGCGTTCGGCCTCGGCGACTTTGGCGATGGTGCGCTTGAGCGAATCGGGAAGAATGATGTCCTTGAGTTCCATGGAGTGCACATCCACTCCCCAGGTCTCGGACACGCGGTCCACCGCTTTCTTGATGTTCTCGCTCACCTGCTGTTTTTCAGCTAGAAGCTGATTGAGGTTCACTTCTCCTATGGCGTTGCGCATGGTGGTCTGCGCGAGCTGGCTTACGGCATTGAAGAAATCCTCCACCTCGATGATGGCCTTGGCGGCGTCGTTCACGCGGAAGTAGATGACGGCATTGATGCGGATGGGAATGTTATCTTTGGTGATGGCTTCCTGGTCCGGCACATCCACGGCCTTGATGCGCACGTCCACTTTTGCAAGGCGCTGGAACACGGGGATGAGCAGGTGCCAGCCGGGGTTCCACATGTGGCTGTACTTGCCCATCGTGAACAGGATGCCCCGCTCGTACTGGTCGATCTGCCGGATGCACGACAGGACGAGAATGATGATGACAGCGCCGGCGGTGTAATAGTAGATCGGCATGGGGATGCGGGAATGCAGAAGCACGGTACTCTGCTATCATTTCTCCATGCAACTCCCTCCCCGCGTCGTTCTCGCCGCCGATCATGCCGGATTTCCCCTCAAAGAAGCCGTGAAGAAGCATCTCACGGAGCGGGGGGTCGATGTGCTTGATGTCGGCACCTTCTCCGAGGAATCCGTGAATTATCCCGCAATCATCCGCAAGGGCTGCGCAGCCGTTCTGGAGCAGGGTAGCCCCGGCATCGTCTTCGGCGGCAGCGGCAATGGCGAGGCCATGGCGGCCAACAAGGTTCCCGGCATCCGCGCGGCGCTCGTCTATAGTGACGAGACGGCCAGGCTGGCCCGCGCTCACAACGATGCCAATGTGATGAGCCTTGGAGGAAGGCTGACCAAACCCAATGACGCATTACGGTTCGTGGATCTCTTCCTGTCGACGGACTTTGAGGGCGGACGGCACTTGCGGCGCATAGAGGATCTTGAGGCTTGATGATGGCAGTTTTCCTCACGCTCGTCGGCAAACTTCTGCCGCTCTATCTCTTCATTGTGGCGGGGTATCTGCTGGGAGTGTTCCTACACCTCAAACGACGGCCGGTAGCTCTGTTGCTCCTCTACGTGCTCTCGCCCATCGTCGTGTTCGAAGGCGGCTGGACGGCGCCCCTCAGCCGCGGCACCCTCGCGCTACCGATCCTCTTTCTCGTGGTCTGTTCTGTTCTCTGCGGACTCTTCTACCTCCTAAGCGGATTTGTCTGGAAGCGCGGAGACAGCATGCGCAATCTTGCCGCGTTCGCCTCGGCCAACGGCAACAGCGGCTACTTCGGCATTCCGGCAGGGCTGGCACTGTTTGGTCAGCAGACGCTTGGCATCATCGTGCTCTGTTCCCTCGGCTTTGTCCTCTACGAGTCTTCCACGGGGTTCTTCACCCTTGCGCGCAGCAATTTCACACTGCGCGAAAGTGTACGCAAGGCTGCGGCGCTCCCCATGCTCTATGCGTTCGCGCTCGGCATCGTCGCCAACATCTGGCAGGTGCCCGAATCTGCGTCGGTGGCGGGGGCTCTGCATGCTGTCCGGAGCGCCTTTAGCATCATGGGCATGCTGCTCATCGGCGTCAGCCTTGCGGGGGAGAGGCTCTCCGCCATGGATGGACGACTGCTCGCCTTCACCACCGTGTCCAAGACGGTCGTTTGGCCAGTACTCATGCTTCTCCTGATCGCGCTCGACCGGAACGTCTTCCGAATTTTTGACGAAGATGTACACGGGGTCCTGCTCCTGATGGGGATGATCCCGCTCGCGGTGAATACCGTCGTCTACTCTTCGGTGCTCAAAGTGCATCCCGAGAAGGCAGCGGTGGCGGTGATGGTGAGTACGTGTTTGGCGCTGTTTTTCATCCCGGCGCTCTCAGTGGTGTTTCTGTAGGCATCCTGCGCTGCTAGGATGGCACCATGGCTTTACCCGTGCTCATCGCGCCTTCCATCCTCTCAGCGGACATGAAGCGCCTGCCGGACGAGATCAAGAGCATCGAGCCTTTTGCCGACTGGCTGCAGATCGACGTGATGGACGGGCGCTTCGTCCCGAACACCGCTTTCCCGCTCACGCAGGTCCAGACCATTCGCACCACGCTCCCGCTCGATATCCATCTCATGGTGGAACAGCCGGCCGGGTACGCGCGGGAATTTTTGAGTCTGCATCCAACAAACATCACGTTCCATGCGGAGGCCGTACAGAAGACGGATGACCGCAGAGCCCTTCTGCAAGCCATCCGAAAGGGCGGAGCGACCGACACCGTCGGACATGTCAGACGTGTCACCGCCGGTATTGCCATCAATCCTCCGACACCACTGAGTGCCGTTGCTGATGTGCTGGGCGAAGTGGATCTGCTGCTCGTCATGTCGGTGAATCCCGGATTCGGCGGTCAGGCGTTCATCCCGTCCGTCCTCGAGAAGGTCACTGAGGCGCGCAGGAAGCATCCTGCGCTGATGATCCAAATGGACGGTGGCATTGATGCAACGACCGCTCCTCTCTGTATCCGCGCTGGGGCGAATAACCTGGTCGCTGGCAGTTACATCTTCCGCGCCACCGATCGCGCGCAGGCGATCGCTTCGCTCCGGTCTTCCGTATGACCAGATATCGCGTACTCATTGGCTTGCTCTTCCTCGTGCTGCTCTCCGGCTGCGGAACGGCTGCGGTCAGCGTGCCGCAGGAAAGCTTTGTGTCCATCCAACTGATCGCTCCGGATGGCCGCGCCGTCACGGTTTCAGTTGAGCTGGCGCGCACGCCCGTGGAGCAGCAGCGTGGACTCATGGATCGCACGTCCCTCGCCGATGGTTCCGGCATGCTCTTCATCTTCCCCGATAGCGCGGTTCGGTCTTTCTGGATGAAGAACACTCTGGTTCCTCTCGATATCATTTTCTTCGACGATGCAGGGTTCTTCGTCTCGCAGGCGACGATGGTTCCCTGCCCTGCCGGCGGCGAGTGTCCTTTTACGCTGTCTGAAGGCCCCGCGCGTTTTGCCTTGGAGATTCCGGCTGGCTTTGTACAGAAGGCAGGAATTGCGCGTGATTGGAGGCTCATGCTCGGTTCCTGGATCCAGGATTCGTGATCGTGATGAAATCGAGCGCTTCCTCTTCTGGCATTCAGAGAGTCATGGAAGTCCTGTTGATTGCGTGCACGTTCTTTATAATTGTATTGGTGTTCTTCCGGCTTGAAGACGCTCCTCTCCTCTACGACGAAGTTTTCCACTTTCGGCGCATTGAGGGACTCTTGAATGGAACGATGACGTTTCAGGATTTCGGCGTCATGTTTCCCGGCTACCACCTGCTCGTGGCGGGCATTCTCAAACTGTTTGGGCAGACATCCATTCCAGTCGCGCGAGCAACTTCATTCTTCTTCAGTCTCAGCTCCTGTATCGCGGCGTACGGCGTTGCGCGTGCCGTGAATCATCCCACAGCTCTCCTGCGGACACTGCAGTTCGCTCTGTTCCCGATCCTGCTGCCGTTCTTCCCTCTCATCTACACCGATACACTTTCCCTTGCCCTCGTGCTCTTCGCGCTGCTCGCGGCTCTCCGCGGGCGGTTGCTCCTTCTCGGTCTTCTCTTTCTGCTCGCCGTGTTTGTGCGGCAGAACAATATTCTGTGGGCGCCGCTCCTGTTCGCGATCCTGCTTGAGGCGAATCCGGCGTGGAAGATCTCTGCCGCAGGTCCGCTATCGTGGCTTCACGAAGCGGCGATACGGTTACGGGACGGCCGTGCGCTCCGCTCGCTCTTCCGTTCGGCCGCGCCGCTCCTGCCGCCGGTCATCGCGTTCGCGGTGTTCATCGCCGTGACGGGACGGGCTTCTTTCAATCCGGATCTGGCCGCAGCGCATCCGTTTCCGTCATTCTCATTTGGCAATATTTTCTTCACACTCTTCCTTTTCACTGTGCTTTTCTTCCCTTTGGTTTTTGCCCGGGCGCGCGCCGTCGTGCTCCTCCTCAAGCGCCCGTGGGTTCTGTTGTTGCTCGTCGCTCTCTTTCTTCTTTTTTCCTTCGGGTTCCAGGTGGATCATCCCGCGAATAGCGAAGTTGCTCGGCTGCGTGACTCCATTCTGCTCGCGGCGGCCGCAGGGGGAACAGCAGGATTTCTCTTCTGGCTCTTGGGTGCGCTGGGTGTTCTCACGATGCTTGCGACACCGCTCGCACGAAGGAGTTTTGCGTGGATCTATCCGCTCTCTCTTCTGTATCTGGGTGGCAGCTGGCTCATCGAAACACGATACGCCATCGTGCCGCTCGTGCTCTTTCTTCTCTTGCGCAAGCCAAACTCATGGCGGGCGGAAATCCTGCAGTTTGCGTTCAATGCGATTCTTCTGTTTTGGGTCTTCTCGTAAAGGAACATCTGAATAGCGGTAAAATTTGTCACACTGAGCTCTGTCGAAGTGCGATAAATTTGTGCGTGCCATGGTTCGACAGGGCTCACCATGACATTTTCAGGGACTCCCAAAGTTTACTGAAGGACGAAGGTGTAGTGATGGATCACCGTGAGTATGCCAATGACGATCGCAAACAGCGACAGGAGGAGGACGACTCCTGCCGTTACGTCTTTGAGCCGGCCAACGTGCACCGAGTAGTGAGGTTCCACGGTATCCAGCAACTCTTCGATAATGCTGTTGAAGAGCTCGGCGCCCAGGACGACCGAGACCGACACGAGGATGGAAACCACTTCCATGTACGTGAATCCGAGCAGAATCGCCAGGATCATCACGAGCGTGCCGATGACGACCTCGATGCGGAAATTGCGCTGCCGTTGCCACACAAAGACAACCCCTCTCAGTGCATTGGCCGCGCTTTTGGCGAAGACACGCACCATGGGTTAGAGGCGGTAGGAAGCGAGATTACGCTCGATGCGCTCCGCGACGCGTGCGTCGGAGGGAAGGACGAACGGCTCGCCGGTCATGCGTTCGAAGAGCTCCAGGTACTTGCTTGCGAGCATCAGGCGCACATCGTCGGTGATCGCGGGGCGTTTGCCTCCGTACTCGAAACCCTGGCTGCGGAGCCACAGGCGGAAGAATTCCTTATCCAGACTTTCCGGTTCCTCCTTGCGAGCGAAGCGTTCCTCGTACGTCGCAGCCACCCAGTAGCGCGACGAATCCGGCGTGTGGACCTCATCGGCAATCGTGAGTATTCCTGTTTCGTCATAGCCCATCTCGTACTTGGTATCCACGAGGATGAGCCCGCGTCTGGCGGCGATCTCCTGTCCTTTTTTGAAGAGTGCGAAGGCGCGATCCTCAATTTCCTCCCACTGCCGCTTCGTGGCGAATCCGCGATCCACAATCCCTTTGGGATCGATCAGCTCATCCTCCTCGCCCTTGGTTGTCGGCGTGATGATGGGGGTGGCGAATTTCTGGTTCTTCACCATACCTTCGGGCAGTGTGTTCCCGCAGAAATTACGGGTTCCCTTGCTGTAGTTAACCCATGCTGAAGTGCCCGTGGAACCCGTCAGGTAGCCGCGGACGACAATTTCCACCCGGAGCATTTTGAGATCCTTCACCACCATGGCATTTTCGTCCGGCACGGCGATGATGTGATTGGGCATCACGTCCTTCACGTGCTCGAACCACCACGCACTGAGCTGGTTCAGGGCCTGGCCCTTGAGAGGAATGGAGCACCACTGAATGTCGAACGCTGACTGACGGTCTGTAGCAATGAGAATGGCGCGCTTTTTCTCTTTCTGGGTGTACACGTCGCGCACTTTGCCGGCGTACTTCTCGCCGAGTCCCTTGAAATCCGTCTTCTCGAGTGCGGTTAAGAGGAAAGGCTTGAGCTCTGCTGGAGTGATCATGGCCGGATCATACCATGCCCATTCGCTTTCCCCATCCTTGGCTTATTCTTTGAAACTTCCTCCATCCCCCCGCCCGTACCGATCCTCTTTTGCACATAACCTCTATCCCCCGGCCCCTTCCTCTTTTGCACATAACCTCCATCCCCCGGCCCCTTCCTCCCGTGGAGGAAGGGGAGTACTGCAACGTGTGAAACAATCACAAACATCCCCCCTCTCCTCGGGAGAGGGGGTTAGGGGGAGAGGTTTGTGAAATAAAAGAGAGGGGGCAAGAGGGAGAGGTTTAGTGAATGAAAAGGAGAGGGCAAGAAGGAGAGGAATAATAGGCTTCACAGCGTTTCGTAGGCCGGCAGGCTTTCCGGGCTCGTCAGGGGAGTGGAGGCAGCCCGAAGGGCTTTGGGGAACTTCCAGAGGCTGAGAACGCGCCGTGCGAGCCTGAATTTGGTCCTGCCGTTTTTGCGCGGCCGGTGGTGTACCGGTACCTCCATGACTTTTATGCCCCGGGCGGCGAGAATGAAGGGCAGGAAGCGGAAGAGTCCCCGTGTCAGCGGCACGGTGAGCGCCGTTTCCTTCCTGAGCGCCTTGAAACCGGTATTGGCGTCATGGAGGTGGATAGAAGGGATCATTTCCTCGTTCAAGTAGTTTTGGTTCACTTCTGTCCTTTCTTTGTCGCGCCTGACAAAGAAAGGACGAAAGAAAGCGCTGCGCCGATGACCCCCTCCGCTATCGCCGCCACATCGGCGCGTTTCCGGAGATTTTTGTGAGCTGTTTTTGTTTCTCTCCTCCTGTCCATCCGGTTTTATTTCTGTGTGTGTTTCATTCTTCCACCGAAGTGGGAGAGGAAAATGACGCCAGAGATGTTTTACGTTGAAGATTGTGCCGACGAAAGCATTGAACAGCCACGACGCCATCCGTTTTGAGAAACTGTCTGCGCGCCGCTTTCTCCAACCCAGTGCAAGGTCGGCTCCATCCTCCAGTGCCTTGAGGAGCAGCGGAAGATCGACCGGATCATTCTGCAGGTCGCCGTCCATGGTGATGACAATGTCTCCCCGTGCCTCCCGCAGTCCGATGGCGAGCGCGCCGCCCTTGTCGGAATTTTGAGCGAGGCGGAATCCCCGGATGCGTGAGTCGGCGTTCATGAGTTCTACGATGACCTCCGGGGTTGCGTCCGTGCTCGCATCATCCACAAAGAGGATCTCGGCTGCCAGATGCAGGTGTGAGAGTGATTCCTTCAGTTCCTCGTAGAGCGGTCGGAGGTTCGATGCCTCGTTGAAAACGGGGATGATGATGGAAAGCACGGCATGAGGATACCCTCGGTATTTTTGCTTTGGCAGAGGGCTTTCTTTGCGCTTTTTCCGGTGTAAACTTGAGAGTCCTATGCGCACGAAATGGCTTGATCTGGCTCCGTTCCTCGGCGCGATCCTCCTCGCACTCGTCTGCGGGTACCTGCTGGGGCGCCTGATCACGGAGCGTCGCGCGCTCCCGAATACTTCCATGGAGATGCGCGATTTGAGTCGGCCGCTCATCCCAACCGTGCATCTCGATGGCATCATCAATGGCTCACTCAAAGGCACGATGCTCGGCGAGGCACGGCTTTTTCTTGGCACGTCGCAGATCCTCCCCGACGGCAGCGGCGCGTTTCTCGTGCCGGCCGGCACCCTCCTCACCAATCAGATCGAGATCACTGTGCCCTCTGGAATGCGTTTCGTCGCCTCGCGACGCGGGCAGAAGTACTATCCCGTGGAGTCCGCTTCGGCATCCGCGCTTTCGCCCTCAAACCGCGTCTACTTCCGCACGGCTGAGGAGGCGGAAGGGGCGGGGTATAGGAAGTGACGTGACGGTGTCACGGGACCTGTTTCCTGCGTGCAACACAGTAGATGGATGTCCCGAAGGGAATGGGAAAGGAGAGCGAGAGCCAGGCTTCCAGCATCCCGAACCAGGCGAGGAGCGCATTGACGAATGGAATATGACGTAATTCCTTTTGTTCGATTTCCTGTCCCGGGGTTTTCGTCCATCGTGAGAGCACTTTGCGGAACAGGAACACGGGTAGCCAGAGGTAGGAGTAGCAGTAGTTACACTGCAGGATTTCAAAACCGTGTTCCTCAAAGAGATCTCGGAGGTCACGTTTACTGTAGCGCTTGCGGTGACCTAAAAAGCGATCCCGATCACTCCAGAGCCTCCGGCTCGCCGGCACCGAAGCAATGACGATGCCCGTTTCCCGAAGCATTGTCCTCATCGACTCTACCGTTCTCTCCGGATGGTCAAGATGTTCCAGCACGTCGAGGATGGTGATGACATCCAGGAATGCCTGTTTGGGAAATGCCGGTCCCGCGATGTCGTGGAAGAACAGGCGTGCTGCGGGAGCGCGGAGTCTGGTCGCGATCAGTGCCTCCAGGTAGGCATCCATGCCCATGCATTGCGCATCGGGAAACTTCGCCTGAATGGTTCGCAGCAAGCTGCCGTTCCCGCACCCGATATCCATGAGGTCGAAGGGGCGACTTGGGCGAAACGTTCGAATGAGGAGGAGCACAAGAAATCGTTTCACCTTTGACCAGAAGTGCGTATCTTCCGTGTTCTCGAGTGCCGACAGGGAAGCCAGGCTGAAGTGCGGAGGTTGATGCCCCTGCGCGAAGCTCTCGATGTCGTAGCGCTCGAAGAGGTTATTCTGCTCCTGCATCGCACTTTGACAGTACTACGATTCATGCGCAGGATAAAGAACCACGGACGATGTTGGATTGGACGAAAGGCGTTACACTCGCGCGTGTCGGCATGACGCAGGATCCCCAGAACATCGGCAGGGCGCAGTCCGCCATTGTCATTCCCTGTTACAACGAAGAGAAGAGGCTGCAGATTCCTCTTTTTCTCACATTCCTCCGGCAGTGTCCCGACATGCACTTCGTTTTTGTGAACGACGGAAGCACCGATGGAACGGAGCAGATGCTGCACGCGTTCTGCTCTGCACATCCGGAACAATCTTCGTTGCTCTCGCTGTCCAAGAACGCAGGGAAGGCCGAAGCGGTGCGCCAGGGTTTGCAGCTGGCTGTGCAACAGATGAGCGCATTCGTCGGGTATTGGGATGCGGATCTCTCCACTACACTGGAATGCATCCCCGAGTTTCTGCGTGTACTCAACGATCATCCCGCGGTGGAATTGGTTTCCGGGTCCCGTGTCCGGCTGTACCAGCATCGTATCGAGCGCAGCATGGTTCGGCATTATGCCGGCCGGATCATCGCGACACTCATCGGGTTCCTGTTCCATCTGTGTATGTATGACACGCAGTGCGGCGCGAAAATTTTTCGGTCGACGCCGCATCTCTCTGCCGTGCTCCGCGACTCTTTTCGAAGCCGATGGTTCTTCGATCTGGAAATCATCCTGCGGCTTCAGATTGAAAAAGGAGAGAAGGCATCATCCGGAAGCATGTTTATTTTTGAGGTTCCGCTCCGATCCTGGACGCATCACAGTGGCTCCAAACTTCGCATGCGGGATTTTGCCCGCGTTTCTCTGGAGTTGATCCGGGTGTTCGTCGATTGGAAGAAGCGGCTTGTCCGCGGGAATGTACCGGTGTCCTGATCTGCTCCAGGCGATGGCTTATGGAAACGACGAGCTTTTCCTTCAGGAATGAAGTTGTGTACCATTGCACGGAATTGCGCGCCATTCTCCCGCTCCCTCCCGGTTTTTTGAAAAGAAACGCTGTGACTCTCATCATGTTGGTGTGGAGTCTGTTTCTCGCTTTCTGGTTGTCGCGGGCGTTCTTTCTGCACCCCGCAGAGCGATTCTTCTTCAGTCATGAGAATTTTTCCTATGTGGGCCGTTTGATCGAATTCCGTGCGAACCTGGGCGCCGGTTACCTTTTTCCGCAGTGGTGTTCGGATTTTCAGGGCGGCTTGGGAAGTCCGTACTTCAGCTACTACCATCCGGGATTCTTCTACGTTGCCAGCCTGATCCCCTGGGGGGTTCCGCCCATGCGCGCGCTGGGCATTGCGATCTTTGCCTTCGCGCTCGTCGGGTTTTGGTTCATGTATTCCTCGATTGCGCGACGGTACGGATCCTTCTCGGGGATAGTGTCGGGGAGCGCGTTCCTCCTTTCCGTCTACGCCGCAACCGATGTCTTCGTGCGTGGGGATCTCTCGGAATATTCTGCCATGATGACACTCCCGTTCGCCTATTGGGCAACATTGTGGTGGATCGATCGTCCCACGTTCCAGCGCTTCCTCGCATTGAGTATCAGTTGCGCCGTGGTCGTTGTGCTCCATGCGATCATCGGCGTCGCCTGTTTCATGATGGTTGGGCTTTTGCTCCTCCTCTCGCTGCTGTGGCACCGGAACATCCGCGTCACACTCGGGGGATTTCTCGCCATGGGCTTAAGCTTGCTGTTCGCGGCCTTCTACGTTTTTCCGCTGCTGTTCGAGTGGCAGGCGGTGCAGACAGCCCCGGCTTTTCAGGGGCATTATTCCTTTGCTCGCCATTTTGTTTCCCTTGCCCAGCTCTTCGGTCCCTATACCCGGACAACCGCCGTCCCATTCACACTCGGTTGGATATTTCTTATTCTGCCGGTGTATAACATTGTTTCGTCGATCATGTATCGCCGGGCAATGTCGTCCGAACGGTGGTGGATACTTCTTTCCTCCCTCGTAGGTTTGGCGTTTTTCATTTTCATCATTTCCGCATCCTCTACCGTGCTATGGACTCATAGTGAAACTCTGCGAAAGTTCCAGTTTCCTTGGCGTTTTCTCACAGTAATCACCGTATTCCTCGCCGCGATGCACGGGGCCACGCTCTCATGGAAACATGAAGGGAGACGGATGCTGTTCGTGGGAATATGGCTGGTCGGGGCATCCGTTTGTTCCTGGTGGTACACGTCCTATGCGATTGACTGGGGGGCGACAGTGCCACGATCAACGCAGGATCTCATCGCCCGAGCCTACAACCCAGACCCCCATCCTCTTTTCCTCTCGCCCGGGACGACTTCTCCCCAGGAAATCGGTCCGGTGGGTCCCACGGCTGGCCAGGGAATCGGCATGACGAGTTTCCACCGCTCCCAGGGACGGTTCGATATGAACATTGCCAATGTCGCCGTGGCATCCTTCGTCACGCTGCCGCATTACTACTTTTCCCTTGGTTGGCACGCATACCTGAATGACAAAGAGATACCCATCGAGGCGGAAGAGCGCGGCCTGATGCAGATTCCCCTTTCTGCAGGCAGTCATGGTCGATTAGTGGTGGTTTTTTCATACACTCCGATGCGCGCATTGGGATTATGTATTTCGGGGATCATGTTTCTGATTGTGGATATATGGCTCTTTTGGCCGCTCCTCAGTTTTTCTGTCCGCAAGGCGGTACGGTCCCGGCGTTCCAAAACCGCTGCAGCGTGACGGGCGATTGTTGCGGTCGATCTAGCGGGCTTTGAAGATTCCAAGAATACGGATGCCGTTCACGGTGATCGCGTGCACGAGGGGCAGGGGGACTGGTGAGCGTTCGTCCCGGAAATTCGTCAGGAAGTAGTCCGCGTTCGATCGATCCTGCAGCTGCATGCGGGCACGGTCCGCTGCGGGCAGCATATCGATGTTGAGGACGCCGGGCGTATTGGCCACTGCGATCCGGATGACCGGCCGTGGGTCGGTGGCTGCGATGTACTCCATGCCCTCCTTGTAGGAGAGTCCCCAATAGTCCAGAACGAACAATTTCTCCGCACGCCGGATGCCGCCGATGACAGGGCTGAAGTACACGTTCTGGTACGGGTGATTCCTCACCATCCAAATCGTCGTCCCTGCCATCTCGACTATCAGCATGCCGATGATGAGCACTTTCACGACGGCATCGGGCAGCCATGGTTTGCGCACTCTGAACAGTTTCCACGTTGCCTGCATGCCCGTCAGAGCGAGCAGAATCAACGCCGGATACATGAAGAAATGATGCCGCCAGCTGTCGTACATCAGTGAACGGAGGATGATCACGGCGGCGATGGGCAGTACGAGCCACAGGAGAAACACCCACTCGCGGAGCAGTCGCCGATCGGGCAACCTCCACCGTAATGTTCTGGTTACGACAGAGGCGATACCAAGAGTGCAGAACAGGAGATAGGTCACCGGTGTGGTAACGATAATCCATATTGGAAGATAATGCCATGGAAGTGCGTTTCCGTTGACGTACTTGCCAAGATAGAGCATTTCACCGGACCACCAATGATGATTCATTGCCCGGAGGGCCGCGATGAAATTCTGCACCGGCGCGTGCCAGAGGGTTGGCCAAAACATAATGGTGAACACCGTGAGAGCCAGGAAATACCATGCCAGATGAGTGCAATGTTCCATTGCCTGTCTGCTCCGATTCTTTGTCGGCGAGGTGCAAAAATCTCCCAAGAGGTAGAGGACGGTGAGGGCCGGAAGCAGGATGCCAACGACGCGCATGTCAATCGTGCATGCAGTTGCCAAAGCGTGGACTGTCGCTGAAAGCCAGGTTTTCTGTTCCACAAATTTCACGATGGTGTACATGCTGATGATGAACAGGGAGAGCAGAGGAAGGTCAACGGGATTGTAAAAAGCATCGGCGAAAATGCGTGGGGAGATGACCAGCATCACGCAGCCGAGCAGGGCAATCATTCTGTTTTGAAAGTGGTGCCGGGAGAGCAGATAGAAGAACCAAACTGATACGTAGAAGAGAAAAAATGTGCAGAAATGTCTCATTAGATAGATGGTTCGGGGATCTGCCATTCCTCCTATCCTTTCGATGATGGCCAGTGTGAGCGGAAATACGGGACCATAACTCTCAAGACGAGACCGAAAAACACTCATCGGTCTGAGCCGGATGAAGTCGAATACTTCATTTCCATAATTCCTCTGAGTGCTCTCGTCCCAAGAGATGCCATAATCCTTGAAGATGATCAGACCCAACACGAGCAGCAACCCGAAAAACGTAACGATCAGGATAGACTGATTATTCCTGAGGATTCGCAGAGTGCGAAACAAAAAATTTCTGCTTCGTTTCAAATTTTCCCTTGCCCTCGTTTTCCTGGAGGAAGGCTTACGTTTCATATTCGCAGCATAATCCGTCGGAGAGAATATCACTCATGGGTGTCTGATCAACGTCGATAAAAAACCTGATAGAGAGAGGATTCCGGCATGGTGATCGCAGCGGCACACGGCCATGGCTTTGTGGTGAAATTCGTCTTGATGTACGCCATAACCTCATCATCCAAATCGTTCAATTCGCGTTTTTCCTTGCTGAGGACGATGAGGTTCGCACGTTTCAAGCTTTGGCGAAAAGCGGAGCGAAAAAACGACCTCTCCCCGGAGAGATAGTACGTGAACTGATAGAAGAGGGGTCCGATGGGGGAGTGCGTCGTGTAGCCGAAGAGCTTAGGCCCGTGCAGTCCGATGTAGAGGTATCGCTCCGTCTTGCAGTCCGTCAGGAGTGTATCGACAGCTGCCGCCATGGTCTTTCCGGGTTTGGTCCACTCCCTGTTCTTCTCCAGCGCCTTCTGGTAGTTCGTATGCGGAACTTCCGTCGCTGCAAGGAGGGACAGGAGGGCGATGGAAAGCCACGAAAAATGGACGTAAGTGGACGGCGCGTTCCCGTTCCAATTGCGCACGAGGAGCAGGAACAAGGCAAAGAGCAGCGGAACGATGACAACGTAGTGATGAGGGTAGAACCATTTTCCGCCAAGATAGATGGCTCCTACGGAGAGGATGAGCGCGAGGGACAGGCGCAGCGGGAAGAGCCAGCACTCTCTTGGTCGGGGGATGACCAACGGGTGGATCAGCGTCAGAAAAAGCAGGAAAAGGGCCGATAGCGCGAAAAAGGAATTGAATGCGTTCCAGTCAGTCACGATGGCGACGATTTTCTGTGGTTGGAATGCCTTGAGCAGGAAAAATCCATCCGATGCGATATGCCGGTCGAGCATTTCGGTCAGGTAAATGGACTGGAAAGGGCTCAGGTAACCCACTATCCACAACACGAGAAGGCCAATGCCGGCGGCGATGATGGCAGGAAGAACGAATGTTCCGAGGAACGATTTCCAGGAGGACGACAGGACGATCGCAGCGGCGAGCATCGTGAGGAACAAAGGCTCTTTAAAGCCAACAGAGAACAGGAAACACAACGATGCCAGAAGTATTTTTGCCCATGTGAATGTTTTTTTTGTTTTTCCAATCAGGAGTATATAGAGCATGGCCCATGCGACTGCGAATGATTCCACCTGGTATTCCCCGCTCCTCTGTGCCACGTAGAGGAGCATCAAACATCCAAATAACAGTGCGGTGAGTGAACGAAACATGACTTCCACATTTATTTTTTTTGATGCAAAAGGATTAATTGCGAGCAAAGGGATCACGGCGATCATCCCGAGGGAAATCATCTGACCAATGCTCCCGAGGATTCTTCCGTTGAATAGGTAGAGCGAGAGGCCGCTCAGGAGAAAAATGCCCGGTGGTTTCGTTTCGAATAAATCCTTGTATGGCACCAAGCCGTTCACGATGCCTCTTCCAACCGCCCAATACATCGAAGCGTCATAATTTTCCGGTCCGCGCAGTTCGTACGAAAGACGTGCCAGCGTCTCGAAGCCAATGTAGGAAACAGCCATGGAGAGTGGTACCAGCAAAAGCGTGTACCCGAATGCCCAGTACGACTTCAGAATGAAATATTTGCCCCGGGATACAATGCCAAGGAGATTCATCGCTCCCAGAGATTATCTCATTTTTCCCCAAATCTACCATGACTCTCGGTTGCCTGAGGTATTATTCTTCCTTTAGATGTTTCCTATACATCGCCTCCTTATCGCAGGGGTAACGGCAGTTCTGCTGCTGATTGCGTTGACGTACGTCGTATTGCGGGTTTCCCTCCCCACGTTTTATTCGACACAGATCATTTCCGATAGAAAGATCCAGCCCGTTGAGTTTCCAGTACACAAGTCATCAGGAGGGAAGAAGGTGGAAATATTGACCCATATGTCCGTCGGCCGTTTCTTCGTCTCCAAGTACCGCGTTGTCTTCGATGATTGTCTGGAGGATCTCCGCATCAATAGCAAGGTTGTGGAGGAATGGAAGTATCCCCTGTGTACCCTGACGGGGAAGATTGCGGATCTCTCCCCCTATCTGCACCCGGGGGAGAACACCGTCACGGCGGTGATACGGGACAACGGAGGCTACCTCGTTTTCAACATTCAACCCGCCATTACGGATTACTTCTTCTTCTCCGCGTCCCTCCTCGTCATCGCGCTCCTGATCGTTCCGGTGGTCACGCTCCTGTACCGCCGTTTCCCCCGGAGGGCACTGTTCTTCTTCGCTGCGGTCTTCATTCTGAGCAGCTGTCTTTATTGGTTTCTCGTTACCGTTACTCCTTACTACGTCCACGCGTGGGACTGGAAAGGGCACATCGAATACATCGACTACGTTGCAAGCCATTTCCGTATCCCCCCTGCGCAGAAAGGATGGGAATTCTATCAGCCGCCCCTCTACTATTTTTTCGCCGCCTTCTGGCTGAAATTGAGCGTGTTCTTCCATGCGTCGCGGGAAGAGGCGTTGGCCGGGATTCAGGACTGGTCATTCGTATGCACGATGGCTGCCGTTGCGGTGGCCATGTGGATATCCGTCCAGGTTTTCCCCAAGAAGACGCAGCTGGCGCACGCGCTGGCGTTTTCGGCCATCGTCGCGACTTTCCCCGGCATTGCGCTTTTCACGTCGCGCATCAGCAATGATATTCCGTTTCTTCTGGTGTCGTTTCTGTTCATTGCCCTCCTGCTCCGCTGGTGGCAACGGAACAAGCAGAGAGATTGGTATGCGCTGGTCGTCGTGATCGGCGTGGGATTACTGATCAAGAGCAATACGATTTCCCTGCTGGTGATCGCCCTGTTGTGTCTCGCTCTGAAGAAAGACATCCCGTTTCGGGAGAAGCGGAAGCAGGCATGGTATTCACTCGCCATCATCTGTTTGTTCTCCTTCTGGCTTTTCGCGTTCCGGTTCGGGGTCGAAGGGGAGAAATTCATCGTCGGCAATCACCTCTCATCCAAACTTCAGGTCACCAATTCATTCTCTCATTTCCTGGTCTTCAACCCGGTGCGCACGCTTCGTTTTCCTTTCAATGACAACTATTCCGATATCGCAGGAAGGCAGTACTTCTGGGAGAATCTCTTTAAGTCGGCGTTCTTTGGAGAGTGGAAGTACAAACCGTCCCTGCTGGCCCAGGCGATCTATTCCGTGTACTTCTTCGCACTTCTCGCCGCCCTGGTCGGCATGATTCGCAGCATCTGGAAAGATCCTGACCGCACATTGCCGCTCTTCGTTTCCCTCATCATAGGGTTGGGCACGCTCATCGGGTACCGTCTCGTATCACCTTTCAGTCCGAATCAGGATTTCCGCTTCATTCCATTCATCATTCTCTCGCTAGTCTATTACCTGGTGACCGGTCTCTATAGCATTTGTCATCCAAAGAAGCTGCAATTCATTTTCCTGAACGCGGTGATCGTGCTATTCAACGTGCTCTTCGTTGCGGGGCTCATTATCCGGCCCCTCTGACGGACGGCCTGCTCGTTCACGCGACGGCGATGATTCCCGCCAGCATCATCACCTGGAGTGTGATCGAAGCGAGCAGAACCACCACCCCCGCCGCCCGCAGGAACGGCGAACGAATCTGCTTGATGCCCCGGATGGCGAAGTAGAGCACCGGCACGCTCACGAGCAGTGAGAAGCGAAAGTCCTGCGCGCAACTATGTGGCGTCACGAAGCGGTGCAGGGCATGGCCGAGCAGCAGTAAGCCGGCGGCACTCCAAAGTGGCAGGGTACGGAGTCCTTCCCTACGAATGCACATCCATGCTCCGTACGCGGCGTATAGCAGAGCGAGGAACCCGCACACGAGGATGGCGGAGGCAATGGGCTTGAGGGCTTCACCAAAATCGAATTCCCCGAAGAATGCGGATTTGAAGAGATACTCCCAGAAGTACTGGCGCCCGAAGGCATCATCCCAGGGGTTGTTGTAGGGATACACGGCCATGCGAAGCACATTGAATTCGGTGAAGGTCTCGACGTTGTTTTTGACGTACAGGGCGGAACTCAAGTTGCCCGTATTGACCACAAGAGGCTGATTCAGTGATGCTCCGTTACGCAGGCTGAACAACCAGCCGGTGGTGAGCGTGAGCAGGAGCAGACTCAGCGCGCCGACGAGTACTTTCGTTTTCAGGGGAAGACGCCGCTTCAGGGCGAGGAGCAAGAAGGCGATGGGAACCAGCAGCAGGCCGTTCGTCTTCGTCAGGATGGAGAGCGAGAGAAGAATGATGGCGAGCCACCAGTTTTTCCATTGTCCGTTCTGCCACCACGCGATCAGGAATCCAAAGCAGAAGACCTCCCAGAGGAGGAGGAAGACGTCGTTGTTGATCCGTGCCGAGAGGAACACGATCGATGGGAGTACGGCGAGTGAGGCGAGGAGGAGTACGCGCTCCGCCTTTTCCTTGCGCGAGAACAGCAGAGTGGCAATCCAGCCCATTCCGGCCAGCGTGAGGATCGAAGAGAAGCAAGCGAGCCACTGGGTATCGCGGATGAGCAGGGCGAGCGGCCTGCCGAAGGTTGAGCCCAAACGGAGCCACATGCCCGTGAGTACGTAGTACAGCGGAGCCTGATAGAACTCCCACCCATCTTTGATGGCAGGAAGCGCTGAGTGCTGAGCGACGTATTGGATGTACTCCAGATGTCCGTCGGCGTCGTATGCCCGTACCTGATACGGAGTGACGAACACATACAGCAGACGCAGGATGACCCCGGAAGAGAACACGCCGAAGAATGCGTTTTGCCATCGCGAGAGGGCAAACCCTTTCGAAAGAAGCACGGCGCCGGCGATGAGCCCGAGGAGCAGGAGCGCGCGCCCTGCGAGCAGCAGCGGATCCCACCAGGCGATGCGCCACGTGTACGAAGCCGGCCCACCCACGTTCTGGATGGTCATTGTCACTACATTGGTTCCTGCATGAAGCAGATGCCCCAAACCCAGCACTTTGCCGTGCAAGAGGTCGCAGAAGGGGATGATATCCTGCCCCACAACTTGCTCATTGACCGTAAGCTTCTCTACGCAATCATCGGCGAGGATTTGGAAATTGTGCGCGTGCAGAGAGTTCAGCGTGAGCGAGAATTCCAGGTCGAGATTTTGCACGCTGTCCGATGGGGGCAGGCTATCCGAAAACGGCTGCCATGCGCCTTCGGCGATCCGGTACCGTGCATCCGAAAAGCGCGGCGTGATCTCGCGAGAGAGCAGAGCGTAGAGAACAATGATCAGGAACAGCATGGCTGTCCCGATCGAGACAAAGAGGGGGGAGGATTTCGATGACATGAAGAATCTGGTGAATCATAGCGTTCTCAATAGTTATATGAAATGACTCTTTGTTGTGGATAGATCTTTAGTCATGCTTTCAAAACAAACCACTGTGGTTTTTCCACCTTTGTTTGGCGACAAAGGTGGAGCCAAAACGCCTGCGCGCCAATCCCCACTCCGCCCGGCCATGTGCCTCCTCGCTGGTTCCTCCAAGGCTTCGGAACCGACTCGTCGGCACCCCCGCTTCGCGGCATGGCCTCCCCCTTCACCCCCGATGGCGCGCTCCCTCCAGAATTGCGTACATCCGTCTGGACTTGGTTCTGTTGTGTCGCGGAGCGACAAAAACAATCTATCGCGAACCCTGGGTTTCGGTCTTCGACAGGCTCAGGGTCACCCCAAGTTACAAATAAGCATTCTCAACTTGTCACCCCGAGCGCCCGCCCGGACGTTGTCCGGTACGGACGGGTAGTCGAGGGGTGAGAGGAAACCGGCTTGTCGGCCATAGCCTTGGCGACGGCCGAAGGTTTCCTTTCATGATTAGGACATCCATTTCAAAAGTCGGATGATCCCCATTTTCGCCGGTTGCCGGTGGGTCGAAGCGTTCTCCCGGTGTTTGAGCTCCTCGCGATGGGTGGCGAAGTACTCGTAGGCTTTCCAGAGCATCTCTTCGTTGCGGAGCGTGGGCTGCCACGAGAGCATGCGCTTGATCTTGCTCGTAGAGAATTCGAAGCTCTCTGCGATCATCTTGTAGTGGTAGGGGCCGAGCGGAGAGCAGCCCATCCAGTAGGCGGCACGCATACAAAGCAGGGTCGGCAGTTTGGGGAGTGAGGCGGTCCGCGCGCCGGTCCCCGCTTTCGTGCAGACGTAGTCGTACACACTCCGGAGTGATTTCACGTCATCGGAACCGATGTGGAAGATTTCGGATGAGGTCAGGGAGGTGGATTTCAGGCAGGCGGCGACGAGATCACCGGCGAAGATAAACTGGTAGCGATTATCGCCCTTGCCCACCACCCAGACCTTCCGGCCGTCCGCGATGAACTCAAACAGAATGGCGAGGAGCCCGAGTCGCTCGGCATCCATGATCGTCGGGCAGCGGATGGTTGTGATATTCAGGTGATTGCGGAAGGGTTCCAGTACCTTCTCTCCTTCCCACTTGGAACGTCCATAGAGCTCGATCGGATGCGGAGGATCTGCTTCGGTGATGGGACGTCCCATACTCTCGCCCCACAGGCAGTTGCTGGAGATGTAGGTCATGGATGTGACGTCGTGCCGGGCGGCCGCTTCGGCGATGTTCCGAGTACCGTCCACATTGGATGTCCAGAGGAAGTTTTTGTCGGGGGATCCATGGGCAAGGACGGCGGCACAGTGAAAGACCGCATCAAAACGGTGTTTCCCAAAAATCGCATCCAGAAGCTTTGTGTCCCGGATATCGCCACGAATGCTCACGAGGGCGGCATGCCGGTCCTCATCCGAAACGAGGTCGATATTCACGCACTCCCATCCTTCCTTCAGTAGATGACGCTTGAGTAAGCCTCCAAAGAAGCCAGAACCGCCGGTGACGAGTGCTGAGGGCACGTTGTTGAGTGTAGTCCCGTAAAGAACCGGGATCCATGCAGGTTGCTCACCAGCAGGCAAAGCCAGTTGCTGAAATGATTCTTGGCTTTTCCTTCATCCCCCGCAACCCCTTCCTCTTTTGTGCATAACCTCCATCCCCCAACCCCTTCCTCCCGAGGAGGAAGGGGAGAACAACTACAAATATAAACATTCCCCCTCTCCTCGGGAGAGGGGGTTAGGGGGAGAGGTTAAGAAATGAAAAAGAGGGGGCTAGGGGGAGAGGTTGAGTGAAAGAAAAGGAGAGGGGGAACAATGAACAACTACTTTCATTGCGTCATTCCCCGTATCATCGTTACAGTGCCACCGACCCATGCGTCTCTCCATCGTGCTCCCGTGTTACAACGAAGAGCAGAACATCGAAGGCACGATTCAAGATCTTCGTTCCTGGGAGGCGCGGGAGAAATTGGAAGTGGAGATCGTTGCAGTGGATGACGGATCCACGGATGGAACGTGGGGCATCTTGCAAAGACTTGCGGGGAGAACCTCGTGCATTCGTCTTGTGCGCCATGAACGTAATCTTGGCTATGGAAGCGCCGTGCGGGCGGGATGCGATGCGGCCACGATGGACTTCGTCGGTTTCATGGACAGTGATGGGCAGTTCAAAGCGGAAGACTGGAGCAAGTTGCTGCCGTTCCTCGGCGAGTTTCAGTTCGTGACCGGACGCAGGCTCCATCGCGCCGATTCTTTCATCCGCAAGGTCAATGCCAAGCTGTTCGGCATTCTCACATTCCTTGTGCTCGGCGTGTGGATTCGTGACATCAACTGCGCCATGAAAGTCTGGCGCAGGGATTTGTGGCCGCGCATCCGGCCGGTTCATGCCACGGGAGCACTGATTAACGCGGAGATGTTCTACCGTCTCCATCGCCTCGGTATTCCATGGAAAACGGTGCCGGTCCATCACTATCCGCGTCTCAAAGGCGTGCAGACCGGAGCACATCTCGGCGTGATTTTCCGCATGTTCCGGGATCTTCTGGCTCTCAGGCGCGAAGGATTTCAGCAGTGACCGTTATGGTTCCTTGCAGGGGACTACGAGGCTGCTCACTTTGTCGCACTTCACGCACGTCAGCTCCCACAGCGGGAAGAAAGCGCGTCGGGCGAACTGTTCATCCGTCAACGGCTGGTAGTAGGTCAGTGGACGATAGAACTGGAACGAGGCGAAGATGAGGAGACCGAAGATGAGCAGGCCCATCTTCTTTCCCTGTACGCTGAATTCCCATGTCCAGAAACGTTTCAGCTCCAGAAAAACCAACCCGAGAATGATGAAGCCGAAGAAGAGGGGCGGGAAGTAATGATAGAGGTACATCACGCGGTCGAGCATGCTGATGGCGATCATGTAGCAGACGTACAGCGAGACGAAAACCGTGAGCAGGAACCGGTGCTTCAGAGGCTCTCTGAACGGGAAGAAAAGCTGCGAGACAAGCATGCCGATGCCGAGCATGACCGCGGCGAAGCTCACCCACCAGACAACGGGATTCACCTGTAGGTAGAGGTAGCGGTATTCCGTGCCTTCGGGAGTTTCCCAGCGGAAGTTAATGGACCGGGCGCCGAGCGGCCAGAAGTAGAAGGGGCTGCCGTTCTCATCACTCTTGCAGAGATCGAGGCGCGGCACGCCGCGGGCGTAGTGCGAAGTGAACTTGAGCGAATCCTGAAGCATAACCGGGAAAGAGCTGAGTGAGCGCGTGAGACCCTGATCCAGAATGACCTTGTACTCGTCGGATGCCTGGTAGTAGCCGTTATCCGGAAGACTTGCGTTGACGTTCGTCCCGATGGCGAAATGCGCGTACCAGACACCGCAGAACACCACGGCAAAAGATAGACCCATGGCACCAAGCATCCGCCCAATGATCTGTCGGCCCGCCCGGCCGTTGGCCGGATCGGACGGGTCCGGCTTCAGCTTCCACAGGAGGAACGGCACCAGAAGGATCAGGATGAGCGCCGTGTCTTTGGTGGTCATCGCCGCGCCGAAGGCCGCTCCGAAGAGCACTGCGGAGGAAAAGAACACATTGGGCCTGTTCTTGGTATCCAGGAGGAGCAGGAAGGCGAGGATGGCGAGTGCGATGAAGAAGAGCAGCGTGGATTCCAGCATGGCGCCGCGCGAGTGCACGATGATGGCGTTATCGAAAATGTAGAGAAATGAGAGCAGTGTCGATTGCTGGGGGTTTCGGGTGAGAAGCAGGAAAATCCCAAATAGAACCGGTGCCGTGAGCCAGGCGAGGAGAGCCGGGAAGAAACGGTAGCCCACGAAGGAGAATCCTTCCGGCAGGTCCCGTGCGTAGTCCGTTGTGATGAATTGATCGGCAGCGGCATTCGGGTGATAGATCTTCTCTCCGAGCGCGATGAGGAGCTTGGCGAGCGGGGGATGTGGCTCCATGAAGTACACGCCATTCAGATACTTCTGGGCACTGGCGATGTGGTAGTTCTCGTCCCAGAACAGCTGCGGCGGATAGCTGTAGTTCTGGAAGTACGTGAGGTAACTCAAGAGGAGAACCAAGAGGCCGAAGAGCACGGCCGGGCGCGAGAGCGCCTCTCTGATTTTTGCGATGGTCATGGGGAGCAGTGTAATAGTACTTTTACCGTTCGCCAATCGCCAGCCGGCGATTGATGGATAAAATAGGTGTCGCCTGTTGATCCTTTCGCTATCCTATAGTCATGCCTGTCATGCGCGGACGACCATCGGGGAGCCGACAGCAGATTCTGGGGATCCTGCTCTTCGTCGTGCTCGTTTCCATGTCGATCTATTCCATCATGGCTCCGACGCGCACTGACCAGGCGAAAGAGGCGCAGGCGCGGGAGGTGCCATTGAGCGAGATCACCCGTGGCTACGCCAAACTTGAGTTCACGAAGATCGTCATCCGCGATAACAAGGTCTATGCCACGATGTCCTCGGGGTCGGTCCTGAGCTCATACAAGGAATCCACGGATTCAGTCAGCGATCTTGGATGGAATGATCCCAAGAACGCGACCATCGTGGAGGTCGAGAACCGCGAGGCGACGAATATCCTACTGGCGATTCTGCCGGATCTTCTCTTCTTCATGCTGATCATCGGGGGGGTCATCTGGCTCTTCCGGGGCATTGCGCGCAGCCAATCTACGGCACTTTCCTTCGGAAAATCCCGGGCAAAGGTGTCCGATGCCACGCAGGTGAAGACGCGTTTCGTGGATGTGGCCGGCTGCAAAGAGGCGAAGGAAGATCTCGTCGAAGTGGTCGACTTTCTCAAAAATCCCCGCAAATACATCAATCTGGGAGCCAAAATTCCCAAGGGCGTCCTGCTCGTCGGATCGCCGGGAACGGGCAAGACCCTGCTCGCGCGTGCCGTGGCCGGAGAGGCGGGAGTGCCATTCTTTTCGATGGCGGGTTCCGAATTCGTCGAGATGTTCGTGGGGGTGGGCGCCAGTCGCGTACGCGACCTCTTTCTCCGCGCCAAGCGCAATGCGCCGGCGATCATCTTTATCGACGAGATCGATGCCGTGGGACGGCAGCGCGGCGGGGCGGGATTCGGCGGAGGCCATGACGAGCGCGAGCAGACCCTGAATCAGATCCTCACCGAGATGGACGGCTTTGAACAGGGGACGAACGTGATCGTCATTGCGGCGACCAACCGGCCGGATGTGCTGGATGTGGCACTCCTGAGGCCGGGGCGCTTCGACCGACGCATCTTCATCGATAAGCCCGATCTGGAGGCGCGGGAACAGATCTTGCGCGTGCACTGCCGCAACAAGAAGCTCGCCAAGGGCGTGCGGCTCCACGACATCGCCAAGCAGACCGTGGGGCTCACCGGTGCGGATTTGGAGAATATCATGAACGAGGGGGCGATCTTCGCCGCCAAGCGCCAACATGTCGCCCTGACGCAGCGCGATCTGGTGGATGCCACCGAGAAAGTGACGGTGGGTCCCGAGAAGCGCTCGCGCAAGCTGACACCGCACGAAAAGGAGATCACGGCCTACCATGAGCTCGGTCACGCGATCGTGGGGCATCTCTGCAAGGAGAGCGATCCGCTCCACAAGATTTCCATCGTCTCGCGCGGCACGGCGCTGGGTGTGACGTGGTTCCTGCCGCAGGAAGACACCTACACCACCAGTCGCACCAAGTTCTTGGACGAGATCTGCGGCTTGCTTGGCGGGCGCGCCTCCGAGCAGCTCGTTTTCAACGAAATGACCACCGGTGCCAGTTCCGACATCGAGCACGCATCCCAGATCGCCCGTTCCATGGCCATGCGCTACGGCATGGGGGATGACGATATCGGCCCCGTGACCTACGGCGAGCGGCAGGGGACGATGTTCCTGGGGGTGGAGCCGGCCGCCGCGCGCAACTACTCCGAAGAAATGGCCCGCAAGATCGACGAGTTCGTGAAGAAAACGATTCAGAAGCAGTACGAGCGGGCATTGGCGTTTCTCAGACAGTATCGTGACCAGATGGAGTCGCTTTCGAAAGTCCTGCTCAAGAAAGAGACGATGACCGTGGACGAGTTCACCGATATTTTCGAAGGCCGCAAACAGGTGGTGCAAGAGCCGGAACCGGAGGAGACACCGGTCGAGGAAGAGGAGACTTCCTTCGAATCGTCCGTATAGATATTGGTGCTTTTACGTTGGTCTCTGTCGCAGAACGAGAATCGGTTTTTTTGATGTATATATGGGAAGATTGGCGCGGTTCACGACCATAGGTTTTTTCACAAAATGGTAGAAGAACTGCAAGATCCACAGCATCGGCCAACTCAATGGCCAGAGGATCAGATGCCGCAGCGAATAAGCATCAATACAAGGTTGGTGATGGCGCTTTCTCAAGAAGAGACCGATGACCAGATGTGCGATGTACGTGCGGTACATGCGTAGCAGCTCAATTGAGGAGAAGAGGAGCAGGTTCCATCGGAGGCTGCTTGGGGTTTTGCGCTGGAGTACCGGGAGTTCCGCAACACCGTGTCCCCGTACCATCGTGCGGAAGAGCACTTCGATGTCGAAAGCGTAACTGCGCGTCTGAAGATTCATAAACACCGCTTTCGCAACCGGAGCGCGGAACACTTTCATGGGTGCCTGCGTGTCGTGGTAGGGCATACGGAAGAGCAGGAATTCGATCCAGTGGAAGACCGTATGCAACACCAGTCGCACGGTGCCGGTGTGGTAGATATTGCGCCGGGCGATCACGGCATCGAGTGACAAGTCCTCCTGCATCCACGCAAGTCCCTGTGCGACGTAGGAAGGATCAATGGCCATGTCCGCATCGATGAGGGCGATAAAACGGCCGCGGGCGGCACACACGCCGTCGCGCACTGCGGCGCCTTTTCCGCGGCGCACCTTGCGCGTGATGATGCGAATGAGATGTCCGGAGAAGTGCGACAGGATGCCGGGCGTTCCGTCCGTGCTCCCGTCAATCACGATGACGATTTCCGTATTCTTGGGACAGGTAGCACGTATTCTCCGGATCGTTGCCGGAAGGCACGCTCCGTTGTTGTAGGAGGGCAGGATGACGGAGAGCAGAGGAGTGGGTGTCATGGGATTCAATTAATTATAACATATTTTGTATATATTGTTAATTCCTCGCCGATTCTCCCTGAGATTCAAGGATCGTGGGTATTTCGACTTTGGACTACAGGAGATTGCTGCTACACTTTGTACCCATGAATGAGCTCTCTCCTCTGGATGGACGCTACGCGAAGAAGACTGGGGTGCTGCGCCCGTTTTTCAGTGAAGAAGCGCTCATGCGCGCACGAGCCGAGGTGGAAATCCGCTACTTCATCGCGCTTGCCGCCGATCCGGGCATCCGCGAAATTCCGCGGTTGAAGGCGAAACAGGTGCGTGCCCTGGAACAGATCATCGAGCGGTTTTCTCCGAAAGACGCGGCGGCCATCCAGTCGATCGAGCGCACGACCAATCATGACGTGAAAGCCGTGGAATACTTCCTTAAGGCAAAGCTTGAGCGCATTGCAGGTCTCAAGCAGTACACATCATTCCTGCATTTCGCCCTGACAAGCGAGGACGTGAACAACCTTGCCTACGGGCTTCTGATCCATCGCGCGCTCAAGGTTGTGATTCTTCCAGAACTGAAGGTGCTCCACCGTACGCTCGCCGCGATGGCGCATCGCCTGAAGAGAACGCCGATGCTGAGCCTTACGCACGGCCAGCCGGCGACCCCCACGACCGTGGGCAAGGAGATCGCCGTTTTTGCCGATCGGCTCGAGCGCCAATTCCTCCAGCTCAAGGCGTTCCGCATGCAGGGCAAATTCGGCGGTGCGGTGGGCAACTTCGCCGCGCATCGCATCGCCTACCCCGATGTGCGCTGGGAGGCATTCGGGCAGAGGTTCGTACGGTCCCTTGGTCTTCATCCCCTCATCCACACCACGCAGATCAATCCGCATGACGATCTTGCGGAACTCAGTCATATCGCCATTCGTATCAACACGATCCTGCTCGACTTCAGCCGCGACGCCTGGCTCTACATTTCGCGCGGGGTCTTTACGCAGAAGGTGATTGCGGGCGAAGTGGGGTCATCCACCATGCCGCACAAGGTGAATCCCATTGATTTTGAGAATGCGGAGGGCAATCTGGGGCTTTCCACAGCGCTTTTTTCTCACTTTGCCGAGAAGCTGCCGGTGAGCAGGCTCCAGCGCGATCTTTCCGATTCCACTGTCCAGCGCAACATCGGCGTTGCATTCGGCTACCACGTGCTGGCGGCATCGTCGCTCCTGAAAGGGATCGGCAAGCTTTCGGTTGATCGTGCGGCGCTGAAGCGCGAGCTCGACAGTCATCCGGAGGTCCTCGCCGAAGCTATTCAGATCCTCCTGCGCAAACATGGCGTTCCCGGGGCGTACGAGCAGCTCAAAAAGCTCACGCGCGGCGCAGCAGTGACGCGTGCGTCCCTCCTTGCGTTCGTCGAGACGCTGCCGCTCACGCGCGACGAAAAGCGGAGGCTTCGGGCATGGCCTGTCGTCTGACCGGGCTTCCGCAATATGTCGTTTTTGGCTTCGGGATGGGTTTTCTATGAAGTTCTGGCACTTTCAAAAGCTTTCTCATTTCCTGTTTAGACGAAGGTGGTGATACTACACTTAATCCTTTTCCCAATAATCTGTATGGTTGGACTTCACGGTCTTGGTCATCTCGAAAGTGCGGCAGCGGCATCGTACATGGAATCGGATGAATTACCGTCATCCGATCCAGACAGTGCCATTCATGACGACGCAGAAGATCTGGCCATGGATGTCGTTCCCGAATCAGATCCGGAGGATGATGAGACCCTGCGGGGATTGGTTGCGGATATGCATGCAGAAGCGCTGCAGGCGAGCAGTGTCGATGAGTGAGTATTTTGCTCTTCCGCTCACGTGCGGGGTTTCTCTGCGACGAAGAGGAAAATCCGCGGCTGGAGAAAACGTTTGATGGGTTCGAAACGCGGACTGGTGCGATGGCCCGGGTCAAAGAGTTTTTTGTACAAGAAGTGCAGAATTCTGGTGGGGATCCTCGGCTGCTGGCGTTGTCCGAAGAGCCTGAGTAACTGCCTGTCGAAGCCCGCCTCACCAAGCAGGATCCGCATTTCACCGGGAGTGAATTCCTGAATATGGAACGAAGAGGGGATGGGGATGTGCAGCGAGCGGATCCGGGGAGAGGTAATGGCTCTGTTCGGTGTTGACAGGAGCAGCACGCCGCCGGGCCGAAGTGCACGAAAGATGCCGGCGAGCGCCTCGTGCTCATGCGGAACATGCTCGATCGTCTCGAAGCAGATGACGACATCGAATTGTTTCGTAAATGTCAGTGTCTCGATATTCGCCCTGATGAACGTGATACCATCTGCAGCATAGTGACTGCGGGCGTAAGCCAGCGCTTCCTCCGAGATGTCGCCTCCCGTGACGGACAGGGCTCCTGCCTTCTTCAGAAAATCCGTGCCGAACCCCGTGCCGCACGCGATTTCCAGCACATCTTTTCCCCGCACGTAGTCCTGCGCAAACCGGTACCGCGCTTCGGTGTCTTCCTGGATGCGTTTGGATGTCTTGCCATGGACGAAGTACTCACCAGTGAAGGGAAGATCCATAGGACAACAGTACACGAAGGTTTGTCTTTCATGAATGTTGGTGCCGTGGGGGAGACTCGAACTCCCATGTCCTGTAACGGACACTAGCCCCTCAAGCTAGCGCGTCTACCAGTTTCGCCACCACGGCAGGCATGCTAAGCCAGCATAGCAAGACGCTTCGCGTGAGCAACTTAAAACCGTGTTATCGGGAGCGATCTTTACGTCATTTCAGTAGCTCAGGTCGTCCACGAGTAGATATTCCTCCCCCTTGTCTTTGGCGTCTCTCCTTCGCTTGCGGTACTCCTCGATGAGAGAAGTTGGCAGATCGAGGGCTCTCAGTAATGGTTCCGCATCTTCAACGTACTGAGCGAAGGTTGCCGGCGGATGGATTTCAAAGGGGATGGTTTCAATCTGCGTGAGCGTGCCATCCGGATCCAGGTTCAGTAGGTGGAATACTCCGACTGCCTGAGCCAATTTTAATTGATAGTCACGCCAAAAGTCGCGCAGAGGCTCGCGCAGTTCACTCTCTGCAATGGCGTTGAATGATTGCGTGGTCAGGTTGGGCTTGAAGTGCAGTGAGGATTCTTCCGGTTTCTGGAAGAGGAGGGAGAAGAGCTCGGAACGATTTTCTTTCTGTCCGGTGAGTGATGCGATCTCCTGCACAGGGATTCCTCTTATTTGCTCGAGGAGTGCCACCGAACCGAAGGGCACGTTGATCGTTTCATCAAAGAAACTCTGCTGGAGAATGACGTCTCCCGAAAGCGAGGAATAGGCATGATCTGTGAAATTTTGTGAGAGTATTTCATAGGTTCCGGTGGACAAGTGATACCGTACGGTTCCCCAGTGATTGCTGTCCAGGACGCTGAAAAGGAGAGTCTGGTCATCGATGAAGAACGGCGAAAAGTGCAGTTGTTCGGGATCAAAGGATGGAACGGAGAGTGCGGTGGCGTGTCGTCCGATCAATTGAATGAGTGCGATACGCGGAAACGTATCGTGATGAACCAGGGCAAGGGATGTTTCTGCGGGGGAGAGCATCATCTTCCGTTGCATGGGCAGATTGAGCGTCCCGAAAAGCTTGGATGCATCGTACCAACTTTCCTCCGCAGGGAGCGGGATCTTGGCGATCTCTCCACACGAAGCGAGGTCGATGAACAAATGCGTGCGATCTTGTCCATCCGGAATGTAGTAGGTGAAGTTGGTGTTGCGACTGAGATGGAGGAGCAAGCTTTTTTGGTCTGCGGTGAATGGATTATAGGCGTATGAGGATCCTGCATCACGTACACGCGTCAACGTTCTGCCACTTGTAAGAATGGCTCTAGTCGACAGAAGTCGCGACGTAATGGAGAAATCATTTTCCTGATAGGACTCCTGAATGGAGCGCACCAGACCGCCTTGGGCGGAGAGATCATAGAGATCCAATCGCATACTCCTTTGAAACAGTAGGGCATGTAATGTTGAGGTCGTTTTATTGATGGCGATGTTGGTAACCGGATGCAGCCATTGATCTGCGAAAATCATCGTTGCATGTACAAATGCTGCGGCTATGCAGAGACAGAAAACGACGTGTTTCCAGGAGTGGAAGACGCGTGGAAGCTGCCGAAGTGCTTTGAGAAAACTTTTAATCATGAGCGGATGGAAGTTGGGCAGGGGTGAGGAAGCGAACGTTCGGAAAGGTGAAGGCCGAGCTGCCTGTTTTCTGAGCCAGTCTGAGAAGGATCCCCTCGATGATGAGTGGATTCCTGTCTTGTTTCATGAGATAGAGCCAGTGCCGGCCTTTGGTGAGGGGAACCACGCCAAGCCGTGTGTAGTAGAATGAAGAAGTGACTGGTGTGAAGTTTTTCGGAATAAATTCAGACAGCATTTCCGGCGTCTCGCCGGAGACATCCACCAGTTGGTTGACTCCAAATGGAATGCTATTGGTCATGGTAAATTTTGTTTTCGCCGATTGCAGCTCGCTCAAAGGAACGGAGAACACATCGCCGTTATCAATCCGGAACGAAAGCCTATTTGCCGAGGTTGCACCCCTGAGCAGAAGTTCGTAAGTACCCGATTCTTCAATGGAAATAGGGAAACGAATTGTGGTTTTTTTGGGCAGGCCGACAAAAGAAGAAGTAATGGTATCGAAAGGACCAGGGAAAACGATATTCATCTTGTTATAGGAATTTATCGTCAGGAAATTGAACATCGAAACGGGAGTCCCGAAGTACTGGGCACTGGGAATGTGGTCGGGATTGAATGCATAACTGGACTGATCTGGCCGAACGAACAGTTTCGCATGTGTGATTCCGTACAAATCAAGCCGAGTTTTCTCCAGATCATTATAAATGACTACGAGAGAGCCGGATGCGCTCGTTGATTGCATGTCTTGGAGGAAGTGCATGTGCCGTTGCGCTGAGAAGGAAGGGTCCTGTTGTAGGCAGATGAAGGAGTTCCAATCGATGTCCATGACAACATCTTCGGCGTCAGATGACTGCGTATCCGTGAATTCGTACAATGCAAAGCTCTCGTTCTCCTTCAATAATCTGAAGAATTGAGGTAATTCACGCGGTTGGTTTGCAATGGATCGTGCAATCTGTTGTAAAAAAGGGCTTGTGTGTGGGTATTGCCATTGCAATTCCTTGTTCACAACGAGGTAGCGAACTTGGAGATTTCGCAAAATATTTATCCAACCCCTGTCGTTTCTGAATAGAGAGTTCATCAGCAGGAAAAAGTGGTATTTGTTTTCCACGCTCCCAGTCGCGCCATAGTAATAACTGGGCAGATCGAGAAAGTAGATGTAAAATTTGTCGATGAATTTATAGCTGTCCCCTTCAGGATCTCGAAGTGTCCAGTCGGAATCACTGGATGGCAGGATGATCATCCTGCCATTGGGGAAGTTCTTGAGTGTGTCTTTTATTTCGCGGATGTTTTGGAGACTATACGGACGAATCAGTCCACCAACATCTCCGGAGATGAGGGCAGTACGATCTTCCCAGTGCGAGAGAAGTGGCACGAAGAAGAGGCATGTCAATACGACAGTCGTCACTAATTTTAGTTTGGGTCCGACGGCGGAAGAGATTGGCTGAAGACATTGGCGAAGTGTCGCAATGCCGAGTGGAAGCAAAATACTGACAATGGCAAGGTATATGAATTGGAATCGATGGGGGAAACGCAAGACGTGGATGGATTGCGAGATGAGATATCCTGCTGTTTCAGTAAAAGAAGATGGTATGAGATAGAAGCGGTTGAATAACGAGGCGAGCATTTCATGAAACGTGAGTCCCGATTGAGCATCGGTGTAACCCAAGCTGAACCAAACGGAGAAAAAGAGCGGTCCAAGGAGCAGAAGGAGGAGCATCCGAAGACGATGCCGTGTACGTGGTTGGCAGGGAATAGTGATGAAGAAAGGCAGAATTGCAATGAGGGAGTAGATAATTTTCCCCGTCCGCGGAGTTTTTGTCACATACTGTCCGAAGAGATAATTATCGGAGACGGAACCGAGATCGAACGTCAGTAAGTGTAATAGCGAGGATGAGCTTGTCTGTATGGATTGGAATGTGTCGGGGACGATGTCCGACAAATTTGGCACTCCGCGCAGGACATAGAATTTGACAAACAATGCATAAGGGATGATCGTCAAGAAAAGAGTGATAATTGGCGCAGCAACGAAGCGTTTCCATGGCAACAGGAACCGGTGTTGCATTGGTGGCTCTTGGTTGTTGTCCTGAGATTTTCTTCTGGCAAGCAGGAGGAGGATGCCTGCACTACCGCACATCAGGACGAGAATAATGGGGTAGAGAATCAAGAAGTGCACTCCCGGATTAAAGAGGGTGATAAGGCTCGCAGCGACGATAAAGCGCATAGATCGATGTTGTTCGACGAAAAGTCCATTCAGTAGAAATACAAATGCTATGAGAAATGCATCAAAGCCCAGGATGAGCGTGTAGAAGTGTGTGAGTTTGGCCGGGAGGAGGATTAACTGAACGAAGAGCGCGCCCACGGCCGTTCCATGAAAAATACGCCGCTCGGGTATGCCCGGCAGAAGTTTGTGCAGGAACAGGTACACTACAACGAATGTGAGGAAACCACCGATGAGCGGCGCAAAGATAATAGCGAACGGCAGAACGAGGTAGTAGCGCATCCATGTAGTGAGGATGGAATAGCGCACACGGAATTCATACCCATGCGTAAGTTCGCTGAAGATGCCGCTTGCCTGTTCAACTAATTGGCTTCCAGGAGAGAAGAAAGGAACTAGCTCGCCTGTGTTCAGTACAGAACGACCTGCGATGAGGTCCGGCCATGCTATAACCACGCCACGGAAAACGAAGAGATAAACGGCCAGGTAAACAAGGAAGACGAAGACGTAACTTTTCCAATCATGTGCATGGTAGGTTGGAGGAGCACCATCTTTGTGCTTCTCCGCATCTGTTTGATGGCCGTTTGTGGTTTGCAGAATATTCATTGCATCTCAGATGAGAAAATGGCACTGAGTGGTTGTTCAGCGGATGGTGGGGCAGATTGTGCGGGCTTCTGCAAGGAATGATCTACGGCGATTGCAGAGAGTAGATTGGCGTCGATCTGTGCTTTGTTTTGCAGGCGGGTGGTTTGCACCTTCAGATGACGACGTACATCCGGAATATTCTGCAAGAGTCGGTTGTGCAGGGCAATCAGTTTTTCTGCGGTGAAGGAGTCATCCAACGCGATACCCCACTGTACGCAATCAATTTCTTCGAGGAATTTTCGGACTTTGACGTTGTAGATGAGTGCGATGAAAGGCACTTGATAGAGGCAAGCGAGAATCAGCGAATGCAGGCGCATGCCCCAGAGCACATCAAGTGATGAATAGATTTGATGGACAGACGAGAGATTGAGCTGTTCTTCTATGGCGCAAACCTCTGCGTGTTGCACCTTCGCCATGATTTCTCGGCTCACGACAATATCATTGTGCTCAGCGAATCCGGTCTGGAACGGGAGAAATGTTGCTTTCTGAATAGTGAAGTTTTCCACAAAATTATCGATACCTCTGGCCAGCTGTTGGATGACGGAAGTATATTCCAATGCCTTGTCGAGCTGGGCGCATGGAGCGATTCCCACATGCGAAGGGTTCACGGTGTTTTTCGCTGGTCGCGTATGCTCGGTCGAGAGGAATGCCAAATCGGTTCCGCGGAAGATCTTCGCTCTTGGTGCCAGTTCCCTTGCTAAGCAAAAACTCCGTTCATCGCGGAACACAACGGAGTCAATCCTATTGAGTGACCATTTTGTGAATGCAGCAGCTAGTCGCGTGCCAATGTTTCCGATACCAACGCCAACATAGTACACGTGCTTCCCCAACACTCGTGCGACAAGCGTAAGAAAAGCGCAAAGGAGCAGGAGAGAGTAGCGGGAACGACCTGTCGACGGTTTCAGCAACTTGAACTGATCTCCTCCTCCTATCACAATGGAACGGGAATGCCATATGGAATGCAGCAGAGTCCAAAAATGACCTTTGCGGGGAATCGTGTTCACGCCATGTTCCTGCTTGGTTCTTTCGGGGTCAGCTGATACCACGATGCACTGTGATCGCGGAAGCAGATGCAGACATTGATCGAGCAACAGTTCATCGCCTAGGTTCTGCTGTCCGTAGGCGCCAATCAAGAGAATGGATGCATCATGCTTGGGCAGGAGGTTGTTATAGAGAGACAACGTGCGAGTTCCCACGATATTCCACGATTCGGTCTCCTTGGTTTTGCGGAGCGCAGCACGTAGTGTATCGCGCTCATCAGAAGTCGATCCGGAAAAGGCGGTAAGTGCCTTGGCGAGATATTGTGGCTGCAATGAAGTCACGATTGCCCCTTGAGTAAAATCTTGAAGGAAATTTGAGACGATGATGGGTTTTTCGTATGCAATAGCGTGGGCCAGAATTCCACTGGCGCTCACCGAGCTCCGATAGGGAAGGACAAGGCAGTCAATAGCTTCGAAAAAATCTGCCATATTCTCATTGGCCAGAAAGCCGTGCCAAATCGCCCGTCCTTCGGGAATATCCGATACAGCGCGTTTCATTTCCTGGATAGTTTGTTGGTATCCTGGAGAGAAGCGGTCGCGTGGGTGTTCCCCGGCGCAGATGAGGAGCGCAGTACCTTTCATTTCCCTTGCGTGCAGAGCGAATTCCCGGATGAGGACATCCAAGCCTTTATAGCCTGTTGCGAAACCAAGAAATCCGAACACAGTATGGATGGACTCGGAGATCTTAAATCTACGGAGGAGCTCCTGTTTCGGTTGTGATGCCAATGGAACACTCTCGTCTATTCCATGCGGGACAACTGCTATGCGACTGCGCAGCACGCCGTAGTCCTGCTCCAAGATTGTTTTAAATCGTTCATGATGCACGATGAGCAGTTTTGCCGTTTTGCCAATGCTTCGGAAGAACAATTGATACCCGATCCGGATCAATACGGATGGCATTCGTGTAAAATGAGTTTTTGAAAAATCCGCATTGATTTCACGTTGTGCGACGACATGGTGAAGTGTTATCACGGGCTTTCCACTCATGCGCAGGAGGAGAACGAATAACGGAAAAGCGAAGAGTGCCCAATTATTTCCAAAGAGATAGGTCTCATGCTGCAGGTGGATGATGTCGTACTTGCGTTTCCAAATGATGCCAAGTATTTCAATAAATCCACGTACTCCGGGACTAAATCCGGATTCGATTGTGACCATCGTTCGTGAATCGGTCTTTTCCAAGATGATCCTTTCCTGTTTTCGGGCAGACCTGTTGCCGTGATGGAATGTTGCAAAGATTTCGACTGATATTTCTCGCCCTTGATTCAAGAGCGCCCGAACAAGGCATTGTGCATATGTTGCGACACCGTCCGGCGGGGTCTTTGTGCCGCTTTGGCCCAGGAAAGGGCTGATGAAGGCAATGTGCATTTTTCTGTTGTGGATCAATCTAGTAATTATAGCTTATTTTACGATTGCTGTCGATATTCTGAGGATGCGATTACCCTCTCGGTTACACAAAAAAATCTGCTTGTCGGTGGCTCCTAGACAAAGGTGTGGACATTAGTGAAGTTTATTGTTCTGAACGAAGAGGCCAATTGCTCGGTACAGGTCTCCTTTGATCACCGGTATTTTCATCAGTTCATTGTCTGGGATACTCCATGTTTTCTCCCCCAGAAGAATTGCGGCTTGTGCTTTTTTTACGAGTTCTTTCGGTGAAAGATGCTCGCCAAACATAACAGGCAGAAGGTCGTTATAGAGGAGTGCGCCGGAGTGGCTTCTCCCGAGAACCTGTGCGACAACAGGCGCATCATCGGCGGTGAGAGGGGTGTCCATTGGAATGGTGTAAAAAATACTTTCATGCGTTTTTGGATTGAGTGTTACAGAAGGGAGGAGGAGTCCCGTCACAATGAGATATTGGGTTCCTATGCGGGAGAGAATGTTTTTTTCGAGATTCGCAATTGGATAAATAACACCTCCCTCTCGAATCCAGTCGATCTGCAATTTCCGAAGAGATTCTCCGCCCAGATTATGTGGATTGATCGATTCCTTTAAGCAATAACTGAGCATGCGTCCGACGGCTTGGCCCACGGACAATTCGTTAATGTGGACTCGATACATGCCATTTGCGATTTGCGTCACACCCATGTTTAACGAAGCAGGAAATATATTGCTTCCGTTTCTAGGCAACAGCATGCCGAGGGAGACTTCAGAAGGCTTTGATACGTGGAAAATATAATTCAATTCAAGAATATTTGGATATGTTCCTAATTGGGTTGCATATTCTTTCAATACACTCTGCATGAAGAGATAGGCTTCCCTCCGGGAATAGAACCCGCGAAGATCAAGAGGGTATGAAACGGCGGTAAGAGCATCTTCGTACAGTAAAGGCGTTTGGATATCCATCACGCACCAGTTCGGATTTCTGGATATTGGGGAGCAGCCGGCGGGGCATACTTTATCCGGGCATTCAGCAGATGCTGCGCGCAAATCTTCCTGAGTGATCACTCTTTTAGCATCGAGACGTCTGCCTTCCCGAATATACGGCTTTTCGGCGAATGGGCTATTGCTATCAGTAAATAATCCGATAACCAGTTGTGCGCGTTTTGACGTGCAAGGTAATTCAACAGGATCACATCCCAGATTGCTCTGTGTTTGTGGGGCATCGTATCGCATCCAATAAGCGTAAGCGGCAGAGAGATCACGGGATTGTTGTCTGATGCTCTCAGAATCAATTTCTTCAACATACACTGTTTTAAGGTCATTGGAAGGAGAAATCACTAAGGTCATTCCCATGGTATTCGTGGCCACGAATGGTGGGATAAGACCCACTGGTTCTCCTTTAAGCAAATTCGACGGCGAAACGATATTCCGGAAGGGAAATAAGGGGGTCGGGATGGCGTCCGCATTTCCTGTGAATGAAGGACTTATTCCAAAACTCCAACTCTCGGTGAGGGACGGGATATCTTCGAAGAGATACAGTGTTGTATTCATTGTTCCGGGGTTTGCCGGAAAGAGGAATTGCAGTGTATGAAGATTTTTTTTGGGAATGGTTCTCTCCGTAATAACTGCACTGCTGTTTATGGGTGAGAATTGTGCCTTTGTAGTTATTCCATCTTTCGTGCCGATGTTCATCGAGGATGGCAAAGAGGAACCCGAGGAAACAAGAGCCGCACGGTAGAGGCCCGGTGGAATGGACCGCATGAGCATGGATATTTCGGAAGCAGAAGGCGGAATAGCACGCGCAAACACATCGACGGACTGAGAGGGAACGGCGAGGATCTGGGAATCCGGGTCAGCAAACTTTGGGGAAACCCCCGGCACCAGAAATGCTTTTCCGAAATATTCGAAGATTCCCGGATTGTACGTCACCATGCTGAGGGGCTGTTGCGCCGAAGGGAGTTCAAAAGAGAATGGCACACCCCGAGCCTTTGCAGATCGAACCCAAAGATCGTAGACACCGGCAGGTGCAGAAGAGAATTGGTCGGGGTACGCCGAAAAATATAGTGGCGAAGTGCCGAGAGCCGATACGAAAAGAGTAATATTTTCCCATTCCTGCTCATTGGATGGAGCAAAGCGGAGCTTATACCGTCTTCCTTGCTCTAATTCTGCGAAGAGAAATGGCTGGAGCAATCGTCCGTCAACATTCGCCTTGAAGGTTATTGTTTTAAGTTGGAGTCCAGAAATGCCGTCGAGAAGTTCGGCTGTCCACCAGCGCTGGCTGCTTCCTGCAAGAGAGAAAAAATGCAGACTTTGTTGGCTGGCGACGAAGCTCCATTCACGGATAGGCTGCTTCGTACCCGAAAAAGCCGATGAGGTTTCGAGCGCACCGGGAGCAAATTCACGCTCAAATTTTGTGCTATTGAAGGTGATTGAGCTGGGCGTGATGGTAACCGGAGTGATGATGATTGCAGATAGGTTTTGAGAGTTCAATGCCTTGGAGGGGAGGTTCATCCCGTTCGGGATCCAAGGGATATTCACGCGAGCAGAAAACCCGTTGAGTTTCTCCATCTCATACGAAGTACCATTCCAGTCGAATGCAGGAAGATCGGACGGCAGAGGGGTTTTGAACAACAATGTCAGCTCTGCTGCATAAGAGGGAAATCTCTTCCACTGAATGGGCGCTGAGGCAAAGGGCGCTCTTAGGACAAGAACTTGTTCATGCAAAATGTTGCGCTTCACAAGGATCATGCCCTCGATTTCTGCTGGATTTGAGATATCCGACATAACGGAAAACGTCGTTGTCCTTCCTGCCTCGAATGGAAAGGCACCAATGCGCGAGAAGGTCTTCTCTGCATCGAGAGAGAATTCATAGAACAGCGCAATATCCTGCCAAAGCGGTGAAGCGCTCAACACCCGCGCGGATCCTCCATGATGGACAAGATAGACATCAAATATGTCAGTACTCTCGGTTGTTACTGAAATTTCGAGAGGGCACGAGGACAAGGCGGGCGTTAAAACATAGGCGCCTGAAATAAAGCTCCCCGTTTGTGTAGACTTCCAACATCGCTTGCCTTTATCGGTTGGGGGAAAAAAATCACCAGGATACCCTTTGTCTAACAATGCAAAGGGCGATGAAACTGCCTGCGTCCTATTGCCGAATGTGCCGAGCAACGTTCCTGCGGGTGTTTTTCCCCCCTTGATGATCATTTGAAGCATGTCGTCCGGAAGCGCAGAGATTTCCCCTGTTTTACTTCTCGAATCAAAACCAAGATTGAATGGAGTGTGAGTCAGAGCGAGAACTCTGCCTGTCACTGTACTGTCCACAAGATAACGGAAACGGACAAGGGTTCGGGTTTTCGAAGTCCGATTCTCAATCAGGGCTTCATTCCATTCTCCCCAACTCTTCTCCACCCGGACGATGTTCTGTTCTGTGAGAAGCGTCATATTTTCATGTTTGAGTCGTGAGCGGAAGAATTCTTCAATATCAGAAGGGATACTTGCCGCTCTGCCCACTACCGCCTCTCCCAAGCCCTGGCCGCCATGCTTGGCGGAACCCCGTTTCGCACCCAAGAATTTCAGCAGATCCGCATACAATCCCCATTCTTCCCAGTCGATGCGGTTGTCATCAAAAGCACTCAATCCGCTGTCTACTGCCTGTCCCCCAACCGTGGTTCCCTCCGTAGCAAGAACAACCTTAGCCCCATGCTCTGCCGCGACGATTGCGGCACTCGTGCCGCCCAGGCTAGATCCATAGATGAAGATATCGGTTTCGAGCACGCTCTCAGGTTTGTTCAGCGTGAACCAGGATGTATTTTCACGGACGAAAAGCCAGGTGGGAATGGCCAGGGCAACAACAAGGAACGCAATGATGAAGCGGCCAAGTTTAGACATTGGTCTGTATTTTAGACGGCACTAAAGCATTTTGGCTTGTCAGAAATACAAAAGGATGCCCTGCGGAGATCCTCATCGTCGGACAACACGTATCCGTCGTCTGGTGATCAATGAGACCTCTGCATACCGTCGAAGTCCGCTTCTGCAATGATCTCTTTTCGAGTATTTCTCGGACTATATTTCTTGCCTTGCTATTTCGCTAAGGCAGAGCCGGGGCCCCATTGTTCCCCGTACAGTAACAGAGTACGCGGAAGGGTTTATTGAGGATGGTAATCCGTGTTTTCAGAGCAGGTTGGTCACAGTATGTACGACACGCAAGGTAGACTGGTTTTTCTCGGAGAACCGACAGGGATTCCGACCGGCTCTCAACGAATAATTGAAGATATCCCGCAGAACGAAATGCCGAAATAAGGGAGTCACCGAGCAGTGGGAAGGGGAATTGATAGGGGTTGTTGAGAAGTCCGTTCTTCGTGATATCTCCTACAACAAGAAAGCGGGTGTTCGCCGCTTGAGCAGTTTCTTCCAAGAGACGCAGGCGTTCCATATCTTTTTGATAATTGATGACGTGTGCCTCGGCATAGGAACGGCTGGTGGGGAAATACCCTGCGAGAAGGGTGAGGATAGAGACAACGACAACGATAGTCTGAGTCCGCGGAAAGATGTTGGATTGAAGCAGAAGACAGAGAGCCGCTGAATACAGCAAAGTGGCGGGCAGCATCACTCTTCCTGCCAACCAATTGATTCCGAGGATATACAGGGGAGCGTAGGGCAGCACAAGAAGAACGACGAATGCGGATACCGTTATGAGGTTTTGTTTCCATGACCGATGATCACGCGCGTTTCTGGCAAAGGAGTGTGCCATCACCGTGATGCAGGCATAGATGGGCAAGGCAATCTGCACCCCTCTCAACCAAAGCGGATAGGAAGTTCCCGATTCATTCAGAAGGTGCAGGAGGGAGAACCGGAAGAACATCCAAGAGGACGAGAACGAAAACAGCGCTGTTGACGTGATCCGATCTGTATGCAGCAACGGCGTTCCCAGAGTGAGGAACAGCAACCCAGTGGAATAGCCGAGCACAACGTACGCCCATGGTCGAAGTACCTGTCTCCAGTCTGAGCGCGAAAAAAGACGGAGCACGATGAATATCCACAGAGCAATGAGGCCGAGGAGGCATCCTGACTGGTTGATCAGGACGGAGCACGCAAGGAGTGAAATTCCTGCCCATCGCCATATGCCCTGCTTGAAACAAAGCAGAATCCCAATCAGCGAAAAGAAACCCGAAAGCGGATAGGCCGCCGCAGCAATCCAGTAGGTTGCGTCGCCGCCCAACGGCCATACCAGAAAGGGAAGCGGAGTGAGCAGCGTAGTTTTTTTCCCTGTTGCCTTGAAGAGAAGAAATCCGATGAGCAGTGCGTTAGCGGAGTGCGCACCTCCCTGAATAATGCGTAATAGGGCACCAGAACTGAACAGAGGAAAGGGACTGCGGATGAGCAGGATGTTAGCAAGAAATAAAGGGATGCCGAGGGGACGCCCGAACCGAAAGTTATCTTTTGCAATGGCGATAAAATGAACAAGACCGATGTGTTTAAATTGGAGGGAATAGTAATCATCCGTTGCCCACCACTCACTGAAGAGAGCTGGCCACACGTAAAGTATCCAAATACCGATGAAGCAGAGAAAAATTACTATACTGATGATCACATAACGGTTCCTTCCATGCGTCAGTGACATATCGTCTGAGGAGGTCGCGTCACTCATCATAGCTCTATCATAGGAGAGGTCTTGTTCCCGTACCAAGTCGTATTTGTCATGATCAAAACGATCAAGGACGAACTGATTGTTTTTCTCTATCATTTCGATACAGATTATCTATAGGAAGATCTTCAATTACGCGCGTCGCGGTTATGCGGCTTCGCTCGCCGGGTTCCAGGGGCATCATCTCCGAATGTTTTTGGGTGGATGGTTGAGAGGGGATAATTCTTCCCCTCGCAGATAGATGGTTCCTCCTCCGATACCGAAACCCACTGGTGTTCCGAGTTCCGATGGCATTCGTCGTTCTCCTTCCCTAAAGAAATACGGGGGACCTCCTTTCGTGGCAGGGGAAACTGCAAGAGAAAGAGAAGCCTGCGTCTTCTTTTCGTCCACCTTGGTGAGGGTGGCTGTAATGAACATGCCTTTCTGCACCGTCTGTACGGTTGCTGTACAAACAAAGTCGTCTCCGTCGCTCACCACAGGGCTCGTGTGATCGGCGAAAGATGGTGAAGGCTGGCGCGGCTCGAAAAACTCAATGCCCTCAACCCCGAAACCTGACCGGTACACATTGGGTGTTTTCTTGTTCATATTTCCATCCCAGATGACGGGGATAGTTTGACCATTGGGGAGTGGGATCATGAAGATCGTGGCTCCGTGTAACCCATCCGGCCAACGACCTTCGGCAGTTCTCTTGAAGGCGAACCGCCAGGAATACTGGCCGCTCTGTATGATTTTCTGGCTTTCAGTCGTGAGAGGGAAGTTGATACTTGCGATCCACAACTGGTTTCCGGAGGTCCCTTTCAGGATAGGCGTTGTTTTTTCTGTTGCCATCTGCCAACGATCCCGGACGATGAATCCTTTTTTCAGGAACGTCTCAGGGTTGTCACCGATCAGGTTCGCCATTCCTGTGGGAAGCATTGCTGAAACGTCCAATGCAATGCTCTCCGATGTCGGTTGTTGTAGGGATCCAACACTGCTGCCGGTGTTTTGGAGGGTGCCACGGAAAAACGGCAACGAGGATGTCAGCTGCCGGCCGAGCTCTGCACGGAAGTCCTTGATGCGGGCGGTCAAAATGGTGGATCCCGATTTCGGTTCCGCAAGCTTTAAGCAGTGCATCGCCATGATTCCTGCCCCATGCCCCGTATCTGTCGCGAGGATATCTTTGGCGAGCTGCAGGAGATTCGCAGATGAGAGCGTTTCACGGCTTTCTACGCGATCCGCTAGGCTACGCAGCGTCGGATCGTTTGATACCTGCAGGGCGGAGACGTATGACCAGTCGCCTTCCTTGAAGCAATGATACGCGCCGACTGCATGGTTGGCATCCGGATCCAAGGGATGATCTACAAGTGTCTGCTGATGTCCTGCAATCCCTTCCTCTTCATAGCACTTTTTCAGTTGAGCGAGGATACGCATGATGTCGAGGCATTCTTTTCTGTTTGCCGACGGGCGGTCTTTCAATCCTATGATAAATTTTTTCGCTTCATCTAACTTGTTCTGCACACAGAGGGTTCTGACCACGCTCGATGCATGGATCATCACTTGCTCCGTATTACCTCCCTTCTGCTGGGCGGCCTCACGCACGACGGCCACACTTTCCTCGATCACCTGATCATCGGTATCGAAATATTTTTGCGTCTCCGAGAGCACAGCCATTGTCTGGTCGAGATTGCGCTTGGAGCGCGCGTTCCTGAGCGCGATGTGCAGCAAAGCCCACTGTTCTGCGGGGTTATTGGATCGTTGTGCCTGCTCAAGCAGTTGCTCCGTTGTCAGCTTTGCAAGTGTAGGACTCTTCAGGAGGTCCCTGTACGGTTCCAGTTCCTCGTTGGTTGGAACGGGAGAGTGAACGGGAGGCTTCGGTTGCGTGGGGTTGGGCGTTTCTTCTGGCTGGACGACTGGCGCAGACGTGTTGGGTACAGGGGTTTCTTTCGCCTTCGGGGAGGAGGACGGAGCTGGATTCACAAAAGTTTCCGGTGTAGGGGGCGGGATAAGTAATGGTTTCGGTTCCACTGTGGGTGCGTCTGCTGTGCCCGGCTGCAGTACTATGGGAGACGGGGGGGGTAGGGGGCCTTGCGTAAACTCTGGGGCGTTGGGCGGAAGTATACGCACCGACGGAGTTACGGGTTTTTCTAAGGGTGTTCCCCCCTGTCTGGTCAAGAGTGCGATTATTCCTCCTAGGACTCCTGCGGCGGCGGTGTAAACGATCCACGGTTTGCGTTTTAACTGTTTTCCGATCCCAGAGAGCACATCTTCCGAAGGAGGCTCCTCTTTGTGCTCAACAATCTCCGGCAGTGTTTCGAAGAGTGCACCGTGCGTGTGGTACGAGATCAGGCGCTCCGGATGCTTGCCGCGCACCCTCTTGTTGTAACTCGCGCGCCTTTGAGGATCGAGCACGCAATCGCGGGCTTCCGCTATTTTCTGTGTTAGCATTCGCGCAACTGCCCCATGCGGACCACTGAGATGTTGTTTCAAATAAGCGATGCGGCTGTCTGCTGCTCCCTTGATCAAATCGACATTCGTTTCTTCTGGATCGATGTCGAGGAGTGCGTAGATTGAGTGCCGATCGGGCGGCACGCCGAACCATTCCAAAAGTGGATCGAAGTGATTCCCATTTCTGGGATGTAAGGAGTCCTCCGTTGGATGTGGGATCGTAGCCATCGGTGATGTAGTTTCTTACAGGAAGGACAACCTGTCAAGTTTTCTCGACATTGCGATACCATGCAAAAATAGTGAAGAGAAGAACAACAGAGGATAGGGATTTCTCAGGAACGAGGTTTATTTCGATATCTGCAAGGAAGATCGGATACTGTTGCGAATGTCACCGCGGGACAGCCGGCTATCAGTCAGTCAGATATTTTGGGTCTACACGGAGCGAGTAGATATATGGATTATTGGGATATTTTGCACGAAGAGCATCCGAGAGCTCCATTGCTTCCGCCCGGGTAATGTTTCTGGTGCGTTGATAAATGTAGACCTTGCGGGGGCCGGCGATCATAAATTCGTAGGGTAGACGGCGAAAGGCGCGGCCTAGGCCACTGCCCTGAAGAATACTTTCGGCTGGAATAATCAATGTTTGACTGTATTGCGGGAGAGAGTGGTATATGAGGGGAGAAGCAACAATGACGTATCGAGCTGTAAAGAGGCTTGAAGGAAAACCATCACGGGCATCCATATCCTGTGTACCCAGATAGTGGTTTGATGCATCGGGGAACTCAGGGAACGAGACGGGGAGGTATTTCAAATGCGCAAAATTGAGAGTGCCTCCGGCGGTGAGTGTGTAAATCTTCTCCGAAGTGCCATCAGTCAGAATGGACAGGGTCGAATAAAGGCGCTGGATTTCGGGGATGTCGTTCCGCACTTGTGGATAATAATTACGCGGAGGCCATGGAAGGATTTTATAACGAAAATCCGCAAGATCTTGATAGAATGTCAGAAGACACAAGGCAAGAAGAATAAAGGCGTATACAAGGTGCATCATTGAAGGGAAACGGACCTTTCGAGAAAGACTTGAAAAAAAATAGCCAGTGAAAAGGAGGAGCGTCGGGAGAAGCAGGTAATAATGGTGGTAACCAAAGTTCTGTGTTCTCCTGAATGTAAACCAGATGATGAGAAACTGCAGGATGAGGAATAGCGCTGGCAGCCTCAGTCGTGGATTGAAAAAAGAGAGTACAACTCCTCCGACCGGAAGGAGCAAGAGCAGGAGACCGAAATGTCTCATGGTATCGATGAGCGCCAATGTCCACGTGAAGTTGGGAAGTTGCCAGGCAACGTAGAGGGAAGAATAATTGGGAATTAAGGCGCGTTCGACAACCGGCCAAGCCAGCAAACTGATACAAGAGGCAAACACAAGGATGGAGAGCGAGAGCTTCACTGTTTCACCGAGCCACAAACGGATGTTCCGTGAACGGAGAGCGGCCAATGCTATCACGATCAATCGTGCAGCGAAATATCCAACGATCCAGAAGAGATACCACCTCCTGAAGATGGCCAAGGGGAAGAACAGGACACCGATGAGAAGCTCATTTCTTATCCGTGCCTGTATGAGATGTGGCAACGATAATGCGAGTATCAGGAACAGCAGTATCGTTCCGCCAACGTCCGGCATTCCGTTGACAATAGGCCTCCAGTAATTGGGATCGAACACGATGGTGATCAACGCAGGAACAACGGTGATGCTCCAGGCAACCGGCGACCGGAAGTTCTCGGGTTGGACAATGGGCAATCCACTCCATGCCATCTTCAGCCATTTCCTCATTAGAATCACAAAGAGGAAGACGGATGGCAGAGCAAAAATATTGACGATTGAAAGGATGTACCATAATCGCGAATATCCAAAAGAGGCGGAGATGACCAGCGGCACAACAGTGAGCAAGGGATACTCTTCATTGCGGGCGTTGAGCCAGATTTCCCGAAACATGCTGAGAGGACGGACAGCGAAGGCTTTGCTGACGTAGATGGACTGATTCCAGTATCCAATGGAATCGTGAGAATAGATGGTATGTTCGCTTTGAACGAACCAGTATGCGCCCGCATTCATCAGGGCTATGACAGCGAGAATAGTGACAAGTACGATACAGCCGAAGATCAGATTATTCTTGAATGGGCGTGAATGCCACGCTTCTTCGGGTGCGGAAGGCGCAATTCCATTCACATCGTTCATGTTGGTATGATACGAGATGTTCTCTTTACTACAAAGCTGAGTACGAAAGTCTCACAGTTCTGTCAATACACCTTCTCCCCATTCCTTTCTATGCCATCCGTGGATGCAACAAATCATGTACAAATGATGCGGGGAGCGTGGTACACAACGTTTCCTTTTTTGCGGTTCGCATATGCCAGAGAGCAGTGGACGGATCGCCAGCTGCGAGCCATTCCTGCAGGTGAAACACTTCTCGATGTGGGTGCCGGCGAGTGTCCCTATCGCGATGCCTGTGCTCATTTGCGGTATGTCTCCCAGGATTCCCAGCAGTATGACGGACGGGGTGACGGGCGGGGCATGCACACCGGAGTGTGGGATACATCCCGTATCGACGTGGTTTCGGATGCGTGCGCTATTCCGGTTGAGGATCGTTCGTTTCAGAATATCCTCTGTACGGAGATTCTGGAGCATCTGCCGTATCCTGACCGTGCGATCAGGGAATTTGCAAGGATTCTGAAGCCCAACGGCCGGTTGATTCTTACTGCCCCCTTCTGGTCACTGACCCATTTTGCCCCTTTCCACTTCTGCACGGGATTCTCCTCCTACTGGTATCGGAAAATCCTGGCAGATCACAACTTCGAGATTCTGGAGATACGCAGGAATGGCAATTACTTCAGCTCGATTCTTCAGGAATTGATCCGTACCCCATTTGTACTCAGGAAGTACTCCCGAATCGGTGCCATCGCCTACGTTGCTTTTCTTTGCATACTGCCCACGGTTTTGGTGATCCACCTCCTTTCCTGCCTCTCGAAAAAGTCTGAAGAACAGTTGTGCGATAGCGTGTGCGTGCTTGCCAGAAGAATGTCATACTGAAGCGGTGGATCAGGTTTCTCCATTGGCGAACCGGCAGGGATCGTCGAGCAAGACGTCTGTGGTTTCGGTGATCATGCCGGCCTACAATGTTGAGCGATACATCGGAGAGGCCATCGAGAGCATTCTCTGCCAATCGTTCCGTGATTTTGAGCTCATCATTGTGGATGACTGCTCCAATGATTCCACACTGAACATCATCAAGACGTATGCGATGCGCGATCCAAGGATTGTTTACCGATCCAATTCCCGGCGCATGCGGATCTCTGCATCGTTGAATGCAGGTGTGGCTCTTGCAAGGGGTACATACATTGCCAGGATGGATGCCGATGATATTGCGCTGCCAGAGCGATTTAAAAAACAAGTAGGCTTTCTCGAAAGCCATCCCGAAGTGGGCATCGTGGGCGGGACAATGCTCATTGTCAATGAACACAATGTTCCCATTGGGGAAAGGCGGTATTGGACCGACGATGCCACGATACGCAAGCACATTTTCCGCTATAGCCCTTTCTGCCATCCGTCGATCATGGTTCGAAAGAGCGTTCTTGAGAGAGCGGGTTTGTATGGTGAACACAGCCGTGTTATCGAGGACTACGAACTCTATTTTCGTATTGGGATGGTTACACGGTTCGCGAATCTTCATGAGCCGATTCTCCGTTACAGAGTGAGGCCACGATCACTGACCAATGATCGGCAGCGGCAGGTGGAATTCTCTACGATAGAGACACGAAAGAAGTATTTCAGAGAGTACGAGGCCACGTTCGTGGACAGGATCTATAACGCTCTTCATTTTCTCTCCATGTATTCCGTTCCATCCAAATGGAAGTATTGGATATTCCTTAAGATTCGAGAAAAGATTCTCTGATATGAGAGCGTGCACGATAGTCATCGTCACCCATAAATTTCTCACACAACCCGGTGATGCCCTCGTGACGTTCCTGAAGAGAAACAAATCCGCAGATGTCCTGTACATTTGCCATAGCTTCAGCGATGCGAAGGATCGCTGTAGCTCTTTCAGTTGGTACAAAAATGGCTCTCTTTTCCGGGAAGGGAAAACACGCGACTTCAGAGGATTCCCCGAGCTTCTGATATACCTGAAAGAACTGCACTTCACTCTTCTCTGGATCTTTCGAAGTGGAATCGTGTGGGATGTGTACATCGGCATGGACGGACTCTGTATTCTCTTCGGGAACATTCTGCGATTCTTCGGGAGGGTGAAGAGAACGGTGTACTGGGCCATGGATTTTGTTCCGCAACGGAGGTTTAAGAGCCGGTGGGAAAATTTTTTCTACCGCCGAATCAACATCTCGGGCTACCGGCGTGCCGATGAAATGTGGGATCTGTCACCGAGAATGGCAGAGGCGCGCGAAAGAAGTCTGGGGGTGAGGCCTTCTCTCTATAGAACGCGCAAGGTCGTACCGTACGGCGTATGGCTGGAGGAAGTTCAGACGTATCCCTATGAGTCGTGTGATAGAAATACCTTGGTCTTCATGGGTCATCTGCTGGAGAAACAAGGCGTGCAACTCGTGATCGACGCCATGCCTGCCATCCTCGTTCGTCTGCCGGATTTTCGTTTCAAGATCATTGGCGACGGGCGCTTTCGCGTGGTGCTCGAAACGCTCGCTCACGATCTGCGCGTCAATGACCGGTGCCTTTTTTTGGGCAAAATCGATGACCATGCTGTGCTTCAGAAAGCCATTGCCACATCCTGCGCGGCAATCGCACCGTACATCCGGGCGCTCGATACGTGGACAGTGTACGCGGATCCCGGCAAAGTGAAGGAGTACCTTGCCTGTGGGGTTCCGGTGCTCCTCACCGACGTGCCCTGGAATGCCCGGGAGATCGAAGCGGCCGGTTGCGGCGTCGTGATCGGTGAGGAGCGGCAGAGTATCGTGGATGCCGTTGTGCGCGCGTTCGATCCGGAAACGAATGCCGTCATGCGACACCGCGCTCGTGGCTATGCACAAACTTTCAATTATTCACATATCTTTGCGAACATCCTATGAAAGCCGTATCGACCGCTGCGCAATCTCTGGCTCACCTTGCTTTTCGCCTCTTGCGGCCGATCGTGAATCCTCTTACGTTCCTGCGAGGGATCTACGGATACGGTTGGTTTCTCAGAGATATGGTGCGGTTCAAGCACCTGGATCCATCGGCCAGGATGCTCACGACGTCACTCTTTCCGTGCCTCCATGACCGCTTATCTCTCACTCCTGTCGATGCCCACTACTTCTACCAGCAGGTGTGGGCATTCGAGCGCATTATTGAGGACGGACCAGAGGAGCATGTCGACGTGGGATCTTCTTATCAGATGAGCGGCTACCTTTCCGCAGTGGTACCGACGAAATTCATCGATATCCGGCCCATAACAGTCCATCGCAATCGCCTCACCGTTACCAAGGGGTCCATTCTCGATCTTCCCTTCGCATCCCAGAGCGTATCGTCGCTTTCGTGCCTGCATGTCGTGGAGCATATCGGACTCGGGAGGTACGGAGACCCCATTGATCCGCAGGGGATGCAGAGGGCATGTCGGGAACTCAGCAGAATTCTTAGAAGAGGTGGCTCTCTGTATGTGTCGATGCCGATCGGGAAGAAGCGTCTCTGCTTCAACGCCCATCGGATTACTCCGCCTTCCGCAGTGTTGGAGCTCTTTTCTGATTTGGAGTTGAAAGATTTCTGCGCAGTGGATGATCGGTGTCTCTTTCACGATCATGATGATCTGTATTCATATGAGAGTGCTCGCCACAGCTTGGGGATGTTTCTATTCGTCAGAACGAAGGGGGGCGATCCTGCAGAGTGCTAGGCAAGATTTATTGTCTTCTGCTGCGCAGGGAGATTACTCTGTACCCATGCCTTCTCTTTCCCTTGCCATTCCTGCATTTAATGAGGAGGAGAGCCTGGAGAAAACAGTCAACATGTACCTCGATGCTCTTCGTGGGTTGACCAGTGATTTCGAGATCGTCCTTCTCGACGATGGCAGCACCGACCGCACACGCGCGATCATTAAACGTCTGGCCAGTCAGTATCCGATGATTATTACTCCAGTCTATTACGATTCTCACAAGGGGATGGCCATAGCCTTCGAGGGGGTTCAGCGCGCCGCGAAAAAAGAGTATGTCATCCTGCTCGGCGCGGACGGACAGTACCCACCGGAGATCATTTCATCCTGCCTGCCCTATCTGGGAACCTATGATATCCTGATCTGCAAACGCAGAGAGAAGCATTACTCACCCTTTCGTTCCTTTGTTTCTGGATTCTACCGATGGAGTTGCCGTTTGCTTTTCGGAATCGACTTGTTTGATCCCGGTGGAACAAAAATGATCCGGCGCGCATTGTTTGACGAGCTCCCTGTGCGGTCGAAAAGTGTGTTTGCTCAGCCCGAACGTGTGATACGTGCGGTGTGGAGCGGATATCGCATAAGGATGGTGGAGGTGCCATGTATTCCTCGACAGGCAGGAAAGGCAAAAGGCTGCAATATACCGCTCATTGTTTCCGCTCTGCGGGATTTATGTGTTGTCTGGTGGGAAAGCCGCACGACCCGTTCGTGAATATTTTCACCGTGTGCCGAACAGCAGCCGAAATTCTCGGCCATCAGCAATCTTCATTTCATAGCATCTTCAGAAAGTCCTTCTCTTCGATCACTTTCACCCCCAGTTTCTCCGCCTCATCCGCCTTGCTCCCCGGCTCGGCCCCCGCGAGCACGTAATCGGTTTTTTTGCTCACCGAAGAGCTCACAGAGCCCCCCCGTTCCTTGATGAGCGACTTGGCCTGCTCGCGGCTTAAGGTCGGGAGCGTTCCCGTGAGCACGAAGGTCTTACCGGCGAAGATTTGCGGCGCATGACTGCCTTCCGGCTGCAGGGCGAGCACGTCTGCCTGACCGAATTTGAGGAGCAGGTCGCGGTTGTCCTCATCCGTAATCCACTCCTTGAGGGCAGAGGCGACCACCTGCCCGATCCCGTCGATCGCGGAGAGTTCCTCGTTCGAGATCTTCCGGAGTGTCGCGATGATGTTCTCCATCGTGATGCCGCGGAGCTTCACTTTCCTCTGTCCTCCTCCGAAGAGGGAGGTTTGCGGTCCCATTTCTTCCATGATCTCCACCTCCTTCTTCTCGAGCGGCCAGTGGATAGAGCGCGTAAGAATTTCGGCGATCTCGCGTCCGATGTGCCGGATGCCCAGCGCGAAGAGGAACCGCTCCAGAGGAATCAACCGGGCACGGGCGATCGATTCCATCAGGTTGGTCGCCTTCTTTTCCTTGAAGAGCGGAAGGCCCATCAAATCCTCCGCTGCGAGCGAGAAGATGTCGGCCGGGTCCGTGATGAGGCCTTCTTCGAGCAGGAGCTCCACCGTTTCCTTGCCCAGCCCCTCGATGTTCATCGCATGGCGTGAGGCGAAGTGTTCGATGCGTTCCTGCCGCATGGCGCCGCACTTCACGTTGGGGCAGCGGTGCACCACTTCGCCTTCCGGTCGTTCCAGAGCCGAGCCACAGCTGGGGCAGTGCTTGGGGTAGTGAAAAGGTTTGGCGCTGTGCGGGCGCAGGTTCTTGAGGACTTCCACGACCTCTGGAATGACGTCGCCGGCCTTCTGGATCACCACGGTGTCTCCTATGCGCACATCGAGCCGTTCGATCTCATCCGCGTTGTGCAGGGTCGCGCGTGCCACGGTCGAGCCGGAGACCGGTGTCGGCGTGAGGTGCGCCACGGGCGTGATGGCTCCCGTGCGGCCCACCTGCAGCTGGATATCCAGAATCCGTGCCGTCTTCTGCTCTGCGGGGAATTTGTACGCGCGGGCCCAGCGTGGCGCCTTGGCCGTGGAACCCAGGTCGCGCTGCGTAGGGCGATCATTCACTTTGATGACGACCCCATCGATGTCGAAGGGGAGTCCTTCGCGTTCTTTCTTCCATCCGTCAAACACTTTCTGAATCGCTTCGATCGAGGTGCACATCTTGTATCCCTTGTGCACGGGGAATCCTTTCTCGAGCAGGAATTCCATGAGTTCTTTCTGCGTTCCGATGCCGAGGGCGTCCGCTCCCTGCGGATCCAATGCATAGCAGAAGATGCGCAAATCCCGCTTGGCCGTCACCTTGGGATCGAGCTGCCGTACGCTGCCCGCTGCCGCATTGCGCGGATTGGCGAACTTCTCCTCTTCGGGCAAATCTTTATTGAGGTGCTTGAGTGCCGCCTTGGTCATGTACACCTCGCCCGAGATCTCGAGGTACTGCGGTAGCTTGGCATCCTCCTCCACCGTGAAACTCAAGGGCAGTGCCTCGACCGTCCGCACGGTGTGCGTGACATCTTCCCCTTCTGAGCCGGATCCCCGCGTGAGGGCGCGGAGCAGGCGATAGGTTTCATCGTGTCGCTCGTAGACGAGTGAGATATTCAGTCCGTCGATCTTGAGCTCCACGATGCACTCGAAGTGCCTGATATCTTTGCCGAGGGATCGGCGCATCTGGTCCATCCAGTCCTCGATCTCCTCCCTACTGAAGGCATCCTGGAGCGATTCTTTGAGCGAGAGATGCCGCACTTTGGGCAGGCGGCCATCCAGCGGTGCGCCCACGCGCTGGGTGGGAGAGTCGGGCGCCACGAGATCGGGATACTCTTTTTCGAGTGCGATGAGTTCCTGCTTGAGTGCGTCGCGCACGTCCTCTGACGCCTTCGGCTTATTCTCGATGAAATAGGCGCGATTGAGTCGCCAGATTTCCTTCGTGAGTTTCTCGATGCGGTCGGCTGCAGTGCGCTTGTCCATGACGAGTAGCTTAGCAGAGAGATTTCTGCCCTCTAGCTCCCCCTTTGCACAAACCTCCATCCTCCCAACCTCCTTCCTCTTTTTTACACATAATCTCCATCCCCCAACCCCTTCCTCCCGAGGAGGAAGGGGAGGAGCTTCCCTTGGTAGCCAACCAACTACAAAAAAACAAACATCCCCCCTCTCCGCGGGAGAGGGGGTGAGGGGGAGAGGTTTGTATAGAGAGAGTGGGAAAGAAAGGAGGGGATAGGGGGTGAGGCAGGGCAACCAACACCAACAACATACATGCACAGAGAAAATAAACCTTCTGTCAATTGCAATCTTACTATGATGAGCAAAGATGCCCGCGACATTTAATTCCACGCTCACTGCTCCCTTTTTTATGATGATGACCGACGATATTCTGGCGGCACTCGAAAAGATCGATCAGCAGGTCGTGCGGCTGATCGTAGAACGCCGTGAACTTGTAGCGCAAATGCCCGGAGGTTTAAGCACCGATCAGGAAGTGGAGGCTATGAGCCTGTGGATTGATGAGGCCGTGGAGCGGGAGCTCCCCGAGGATCCTATGGAGAAGATGGGGAAGTTGATCAGCCAGGTGTGCAGGAAGAGAGGGGAGTGAAGAAGCGAGAGAAGTTATAGAGGTTAGGAAGGCTGGAGAGGCTTTTGCCATGATATAGAAAATATGTTATAATTAACGAAACATGAAACTCACACCCCAAGAGGTCTTCGCGAAGGCGCAGGAGCAGCATGCATCCGATGTGCATGTGACTGTGGGCTATCCCATCCTTCTTCGCATTGATGGCGAGCTCCGTTCTCTGTCGGATGAGAAGCTCACGGCGGGGGTCGTCGAAACCTTCATCCGTTCCGTGCTTCAGGAGGAGGCGTGGAAGCGCTTTGTGCAAGATCGCGAGATTGATGTTTCCTTCGCGCTCACAAACGGCATGCGGCTGCGCGTGAACTGCCATTTCGAGCGCGGTCAGCCGGGCATGGTGGCGCGCCTGATCCCGTCCGAGATCCCTTCGCTGGTCGCCATCGGGCTCAACGGCATCGCCGAGCCGCTGTGCGCCCTCAAGGAAGGACTGATCCTCTTCACGGGTCCCACGGGGTCCGGCAAATCCACCTCGCTGGCCGCCATGATCCAGTACATCAATGCGGAGCGTGCGGCGAGTATCGTCACGCTGGAGGATCCCATTGAGTTCCTCTTTTTTCCCGGCAAGTGCGTCATCCGTCAGCGGGAACTGGGGAGCGATTTCCTCTCCTTTCCCGAGGCGCTGCGGCACGTGCTCAGGCAGGATCCCAACGTGATCATGGTGGGCGAGATGCGCGATCTCGAGACGATTGCAGCCGCGCTCACGCTGGCCGAGACGGGGCACCTGATCCTTGCGACGCTGCATACGTCCAATGCCGTGCAGGCCATCGATCGCATCGTGGACGTGTTTCCGCCCCACCAGCAGACGCAGGTGCGATCCCAGCTTTCGTTGTCACTCAAGGCCGTGATCGCGCAGAAGCTGGTGCCGTCCGCCAAAAGCGGGCGCGTTGCCGTGCGCGAGATCCTGATGAATACGCCGGCCGTGGCCAACATCATCCGCGATCACCGGCTGCAGGAGCTTCCTTCGGTGCTCCAGACGGGCGCGGCCACGGGTATGCGCACATTCGCGAAAGATGCGGAGCGTCTGACGAAAGAAGGTTTGATTTCGAAAGAGGTTGGGGAGGGGGTGTAGGGAGCAAGGAAAACTACGACTCCCATCCCGGTGGAGGGGGCTGGTTTCGCCAGTTCGTGGGTTCCTTTTTGGTGCCGATCAGCGTGGACGTCCTTTCCAAGATCTCGAATTGGAGAAGACCGAATGCTGTCTTGTATCCAAGACTGGTCTACTATGAGTCAGTGAAAAAAGCCTCCAGCAAAGGTGAATTACGGGAAAATAAGACCGATAGAAATTCATTTTCCCAAATCATAAGAGCACCAATTTACATTGTATTAGATAGTCTGAAATCAGCATACAATGTGGGGTCTGTTTTTCGGTTAGCTGATGCACTACTCATTACAAAGATGTATCTCTGTGACCAAACAATCACACCGCCTAATCACAAACTTAAAACAACTTCGCGAGGCACTGAACGATGGGTTCCTTGGGAGTATCGCAAGTCGGCAGTAGAAACTGTACGAGAACTTAAAGAAGCTGGCGTATTCATCCTGTGTGCTGAACTCACAGCAGAAAGTATTGATTACAAGAAAATCAGTCCTTCGTTTCCTGTTTGTCTCATACTCGGACGAGAATATGACGGTGTGTCACCAGAAGTATTGGATTTAGCTGATTCTATCGTTTCTCTGCCCATTTATGGTATGACCAATTCATTGAATGTTGCTTCAACAGCAAGTGTTCTGCTCTACGAACTCTCACGAATGACAAAGCGTTAGCCGACCGTGGCCAACATCATCCGCGATCACCGGCTGCAGGAGCTTCCTTCGGTACTCCAGACGGGCGCGGCCACGGGTATGCGCACATTCGCGAAAGATGCGGAGCGTCTGGTGAAGGAGGGATTGATCAGCAAGGAAGTTTCGGAGGGGATGTGACGAAGGAGGTCAGGGAGGTAAGTGAGGTCAGGTAGGTCAGGGAGGTAAGGTAGGTAAGGAAAGTGAGGTCAGCCATGTCATGGTGAGCCCTGTCGAACCATGGCATGGCGCTTCACACGTGTCACCCTTCGACAGAGCTCAGGATGACACTTACATTGCTTCGGATACGGTACCGTGTCATTCGTAGTACCTTGTTTCCCAGCATGCTTGATGCATTTTTACATGCGGCGAGTTTTGGCAAACTCTCCCAACACCGATCAATCAGCGCCTCTTTCTTCTTCCTGCTCCACCGCTTCACTTTTTTCTCCCAAGAAATCGCCTCATTGATGTCCTGAAAGTCAGCCAGATACACCAATTTCACAGGCCTCCTGCTATGTGTGTAACTCGAAGGATCCAGGCCTTCGCCATGTTCCGTGAGTCTGCGTTCATCATCATTCGTGACGCCGGTGTAGTAACTCCCGTCCCGGCAACGGAGGATGTAGACGAAGTACTCATGCATATTTAGATTTATTTCAGCCACGATTCAAATTCTTTAGAAGACGGGAGGATCGCGAGAAATTCCTTGAGGAGGGGCAGAAGCTTTGCCTTATCTTGTTTAGTGGGCTCTTCTCCGGTGATACCCATCGTGTCGGTAAGGCTCTCGATCTTTCCGGCAAGCGTGCAGAATTCCAGAAGTTTTGGAAGGAAAGAGTAATTCTTTGAGATTGCCTGAAAGCGGGTATCTCCGGAATGAAATGGAACGAAGATTGTGGAGAATGAGCCTGCGGATGACTCCAGAAGATCTCCAATCGGCTGTATTTGTTCCAGTGTGTCTATTATTTCGGCAATGTCTCGCTGGCTGCGTTGATTCACAAAAAGGTTCACGAACGACTTATGCAGTTCTGAATAGAACTTTTGAATTTCAGGAGTGAGCGGAGGATTCTCAGCCATATAGGGATACCGTATCAGAAAGGTGGCTGGGAGGAAGCGCGGGGCCTCCTCCCAGCGGAGAATGGAGCACAGATCAGTCCTGGTGCTGCTTGATCAGGTTGCCCTCGGCATCGAAGATGAAGTGGAAACCACCAATCTTCTGGTTCGAGACGATCTCGCCCGAACCACGGTCGTAGGTGAAGAAGCTCTCGTCGACATCTTCACGGACGATCTCGCGCACCTTGGACCTGATCCGATTCATCACCTGCCAAGGAACCGCCATTGGAAACCTTCATTCAGAAAAGGGAAGGAACGAGTGGAGCAAAGTGCTTCGAAATCACGATGGAACTACTTATGCTTTCCCGATAGAGCATCCTCGAAAGATGACTTCAGTACATGGTTAAATATTGGCTTCACCAAGCCAAAATCAGGCGTTCTATCCCCCGACAGAACGTCCTCGTCCTCAGGCGGATGAATAAGGTACGCATTGAGACCTAAGTGTTAGGAGCGCTTTACATAGCCAAAAAAACGGGTAGAGTACAGGTTTGCGATGACCCCTTCATCCTCTTTTGAGGCTGATCTTCGGCGCATGTATTCCCTTTCCCTTCTCGTGCCGCGTAGCTCCGCGGCGCGGAGCGCAGTGGCATGACTGACCTCCCTGCATCTATCGAGGCATATCTGGTCGAAGCGGGATTCTCCCAAACCGAGATCCTTGCGCTCAAAAAGCTGCTGGAGGGCGAAGCGCTGACGCTCCGCGAATTGGCCGCCAAAACGGGCAAATCCACCGGAGTCCTGGATATGGCGGTGAAGAAGCTCTTGAGTCGTCACATTCTCTGTCGCGAGACCGTGAACGATACGCCGAAGATGATCATTAAATCCCTCGAGCCGATTTTGCAGTGGGTGAAGCGCGATACCGAAGAGAAATTGGAGACCATGAAGAATCGCGCCAGGAACTTCGAGACCTTCATCAATTCGCTGAAGGTCGAGAACAAGCGGCCAGAGATGGAGTACTTCGAGGGCGAGGAGGGGATCAAGAAGGCGTACCTGAAGCTCCTGGAGCTCGATGTGAAGGAGTTTCTGCACTACCGCCCCGTGACGGTGAAGGAAGAGGAGGATCCCCTGCGCCTCTTCCGCGTGCAGTACTTTCGCGGGCGACACAAGCGCGGCATCTTCTCGCGCGTTCTGGCCTCCAATACTCCTCTCGGCCGGCGCTTCCAATCGCGCGATGCCTTCGAGTACCGCGAGACGCAGCTCTTGAAAGAGGAGGAGTTCCCCATCACCTTCGAAAAGATCATCGCCAACGGCACGGTGGCGTGTTTCAACCATGTGGAGCAGCGCGCGTGCTACCTCAAGTATCCCGAGCTGGCGCACACCGAGCGCATGATGTTCGAGCTTCTGTGGCGCCGGGCCAAGGAGCCGGCAGCGCAGTCCCAGACCGCGGCGGTCATTGTGCCGCAGGCGGCCGAGCCGATGATTTCGCTGAGTACGCGATCACTGTCGAGCCTGCGCGAATTCTTCTTGAGCAAGAAGAGCGTCGTGATCTTTCTGGCGGGAGCTGTGCTGGCTGGGGGAGTCACGTTTGGGCTGTGGAGGCATACGTACAATCTCAATCGTGATCGGGTGAAAGAGCGGGCGATGGCAATCGCCGCAACGGCGGCGATGGAGTTTGATGCCAACGATATTGAGCAGCTCCATACGAAGGATGATGTGAAGAAGCCGGAATTCATGAAGCTTGTTACACACTTGCGCGAAATCAAAACACGCAACGAGAACATCCGGTTTGTCTACATTGACCGGCCCATAGAGTCGAAGGATGCATCATGGTCGGTAGTGGCAGATGCCGATTACGGAACGCCGGATGAGGATTTAAATGGCAACGGCATCATTGAGGACTTTGAGCAGCTCACCATGCCCGGACAGGTCTATCCTCATGTGGATCCATTGGCCCAGGAAAGGCTCATCAAACCGGCTGCGGATTTCCTCGAAGATGAATGGGGCGAATACTGCGATGCATCGGCCCCCATTTTTGATTCTCAAGGAAAAGCAGTGGCAGTTCTTTTTGTGGATATCGACCTTCAGCAGGTTCGTGATCTTACGTCACAGTCGTTTAAGGTGGCCTATGTCTTCCTTGGCCTTTTCCTTCTCTTTGTCTTTATACGCCTTGCGGCCTTCAACCGGCCGCTTTTCTTTGATTTGCTGAAGGTACTGCGTTCCAGAGGAGTGCTGACGGGCTTGGGGGTCTGTGCGCTGGTTGCTCTGGGGGTGACGTGGGGGATGTATAGGTACACATTGAATCTGATGAAGGAGCAAGTGGGGGAGAAGCTGATGGCCATTGCTTCTACGGCTGCGGCAGAGATCGATGCAAAAGATCTGGAGCCGCTTCGATTCGCCCGGGATATGGAGAGGCCGGAGTATCAGAGGGTGTTTAAGAAGCTCAATGAAATAAGGGATCTTAATGAGAATGTGAAGTGGGTATATGTTATGCGTCCCACCAACAGTCCAAACACATGGGAATTCGTCGCAGATGCGGATTCAAATTACAACCTGCCGTTTGAACAGGATCTAAACCACGATGGGGTGATAGATGAAAATGAAGAGAATGCTGCTCCAGGGATTCGTTATGATGCGACAGGGCAAGGCTTGAGTACACCCGGCTGGCGCAAGCCATTCTATGAGATTTCCAATGATCAGTGGGGCATTGTCCTCTCCGGCGCAGCTCCCATTTTCAATTTATCCAATAAGCCGGTGGCTGTACTGGGGATAGACATGGTGATTACGGATTTCTATCGTTCAGTGCAGGAAAAATATACTTCATTCATGTGGTTCCTTTTGACTCTCGGAGTTCTGATGATTGTGGGGGTGGGTTTTTCTTTCAGGAAACATTGAGAGGCACTTTGTGTTGTATTAGTGATTTGAGAGGGTTAACTCTTCTTTCAGGAAATGATCAGAAGTAGTCAGTGCCGTATTGATATTTGGGGAATATGGATTAGCGGCGTTGCTCCAATTAAAGATAAAAATGGGGAAATTGTTGCTGAACTTGGAATTGATATCGATGCAAGGGAGGTCGAGTTTCTTTCAAGAAAGATCCTTTCGCCGGTTGTTCTGTTCTCCGCTCTTTCCCCCCTTTTCGTTTTAATGCGACTAACGACATTCGGAAGTCCAAGATTTTTAAAATTTCTTAGGTGGGAATAAGCGATGTGCGGTTCTTCTGTGCTGCATGTGTCTTACTTTCCAAGAACGTAGGAGAAAATGAGTGGAGCGACGATTGTGGCATCAGAATTTATTACGAAACTTGGGGTATTTTTTGTGATCTTATGCCAGGTGATTTTTTCTTTTGGAGTACAGCCTGAATATGATCCATATGATGTTGTCGAGTCTGTGATCTGGGCATAATACGACCAATAAGGACATTTTTTCCCCAGATCTTGGATGATGCATGGCACAGTGCACAGTGCAAAATCTCCCGCAGTTCCACCCCCAATCTGGAAGAATCCAACAGGAGAGTTTTTGCTGGTAGTCAAATACCACTGCATCAAGTTTGCAAACTGTTCTGTACCATGTCTAATTGCAGAGTGGCTATTGATTGTTCCATCCATTACGCGTGCGGTGAAAATATTGCCTAGCGTGGAGTCTTCCCAACCGGGGGAGTAAATGGGAATTCTTTTTTCCCATGCTGCAGACAACCACGAATGCTCGAAAGGCACTTGATTGATTTTTTTAAGAAATCCCTCACTAAAGAGTCGGAAGAGGTATTCATAAGGGAAATATGATTCCCCCTTCTTCGCTGCATCTACCCAATATTCAATAAGTTTATTCTCAACTTTACGCATAACATTTTCTGGAATGCATACGTCTGTAACGCGATTCATACCACGGTCGCGCAGGGCTTCCTCATCTTCAGGAGTGAGATTGTCATAGTCGGGAATCAACTCATATTCGTTGTGAGCTATTAGATTGAAAATATCTTCTTCTAAATTGGCAGCAGAGCAGGAAATAGCGTGGATCTTATCCTTGCGGATCATCTCGGCGAGTGAAATGCCAATTTCGGCCGTGCTCATTGCTCCTGCCATGGCAAGGAGCATTTTCCCGCCTTTCTTATCATGATCTACCCATGCTTGTGCAGCTCGTAGCGTTGTGAATGCATTGAAGTGCTTAAAGTTTTCTTCGATGAACGAAGAGATGGGTTTAGACATGATCATTTTGAGAACTATAAGAAATGATAGAACTCAAATACCAGTTTGCAACATGCAAATGCGTATTAGTCACAGAACCTGATGTACTTTTTCGATTTCCCCTCCAGATCCGTGGATATCCAGTATTTCCCGCTTATCATTTGGGAACTCATTGGAATTGATTGTACGGTTCACAAATGTGATCTGCCACGAACCCAGCGGAAGGTGTCTTATTAGTGTGCGCAGTGCCATTTTCCAGTCAAATCCTCTGCAGCTGTATATGTCCATGTGTATATGTGAGTGTCTACCTGGCCCCCCAAAGTAATGACCTGAAATATGGCTTGTCGTTATTGGCTGTAGGAATGACCAGCCAGGCGCGCGAAGATCGGTAGCAGGGTATATTTCCAAGGAGCCGAGTTTCTTCATCTTTAACGTTTTCAGGAGATCTCCGATTAGTTCACGAACGATATCTTCCTTTTTTGAATTATCGAATGGCTTCCGCAAGTGAGCATCCAAAATAAAGTGGTGGTGAAGTAGGACAACATCGGACACAGCCCGAAATTCTCCATATATTGAATAGGAAGTCAAATTAATGGGATGGCTATCCTGTAATACTAGCTTTACGAATAAGCTGAGGTTACATTGCTGCCATGAAGTTTGTATGGGCATCGATGTTTCTTGTACTTTTGGTGGCGAGTGGGCTTGGTTTTTCAAACTATTTACATCTTATTCAAGAAGAGCGAGTAACTGCTGTATCACAATTAAGAAATCGGGACAGAAAGGAGCATTTACGAACTTTGGTTTCGGCGATCAAAGAATATAGGAGCGATCACAGCACACGATTGCCAGAAGGTATTGCTCATAACCGAAGACTGATATGTAGAACTGATGTCGAGTCTGATTGCGCAGGATTGGTGGATCTTTCGAAATTAACAGAAGAATACCTTGTTACAATTCCAATTGATCCATTAGTTTTGTCAGGTTCAAGTACAGGTTATGCAATTCGGAAAGAGAGCAATCTTGTCATTGTTGATGCACCGTTTGCTGAAAACGAAGACATATCAATTTCGTTCTGATTATGCTATAATTATCCAGTGAAACTGATACAAAAAACCACTGTCTGGTTTCTTGATAAAGGGAGAAGCTACTTGGTTTTAGTTCTCTGTGGGCTAGTTGCCGGAGCAGCTACTATCTCGCTTTTTGGGTATACCAGAGATCTGCTACTCACGCGATTAGAGGATAAGCTCATGTCAATCAGTTCGACTGCCTCTCTTTTATTTAATGAGAAAGAGATTGAACAGTTATTTGAAATGGGTGAAGAGAGTGTAACCACCGATTTATACCGGACAACGGTATTAACGTTGCGAAGGATTAAACGAAGAAATCCAGACATTCGATATGTTTATATTTTTCACAAAACAGATGATCCAAGTACGCTTAAATTTGTAGCTGACGCGGATATGATTGCTCTAAAGAGCGAAATAAACTTCACAGGGGAATCACAAGATGAAAGCGATTTTCCTGGTACTGATTACGATGTTTCTGAGTCACCAGGACTTCTCAGTGGCGATGCATTTAATGAACCAACGATTGATGATCTTTATCAAGATGAATGGGGATATGTGTTTTCTAGCTACGCGCCTATTCGTAGTAGCCAAGGTGGACCCTCTAACTCCATTATTGGTATAGATGTAGATGTAACACAGTATCTAAATAATGTTTTTGCAACACTTGTGCCGTTTATTGCATTTATTGTGGCTCTGCTAATTTTGCTTGGTCTCCTAACCTTCTTCCTGATTAGGATATGGGGCTCGCGAGTTAATCTGCTCAAAGACCTCGACCGCCAGAAAGACGAGCTCATCTCTATCGTCAGCCACCAGCTGGCTACACCAGTGACCTCGGTAAAGTGGTACATCGAGATGCTCCTCGATGGCGATTCCGGAGAGATGACCGAGGAACAGAAGAAGCAGCTGATGACTATGCAGGGAGTAACAGAGGATCTGGTGGATTTGGTCGGCATGATTTTGGATGTTTCGCGCATTCAGCTGGGCCGCATGAAGGTGGATCGTTCGCCCGTGGATCTGGGTACATTCTTCACTGAAGTGCTGTCCGTGATCGAGCCCAAGGCCACCGTGAAGAAGCAGCAATTCATTAAGTCTCTGCCCGGGTCACTGCCCACCGCTTCGCTCGACAAGCGTTTGATGCGCATGACCTTAGAGAACCTGCTCAGCAATGCCGTCAAATACACACCGGAGGGTGGCAAGGTGGAACTGAACGTCACGGTCAAGGACCATATGCTCCGCTACTCTGTCAAAGACACGGGCTGTGGCATCCCCAAGGAGGATCAGGAGAAGATCTTTGGCAAGCTCTTCAGGGCCACCAACGTGCGCAATACGGAGGGCAATGGCCTCGGGCTCTTCGCCGCCAAGGGAGCGGCCGAGGCGCAGGGTGGCAAAGTGTGGTTCGAAAGCGAATCGGGTAAGGGCACCACGTTCACCGTGGAGGTGCCGCTCTGGGAGGCGCAGGAACAGGAGTTGGTGAAAACGGTCGCGCTTGGGTGGGGTTTGTGAGTGGCGACTTGAGGGGGCTTCTCAAAAGATTGCGGATGATGCATCTGCTTTTTTGCTCCACGAAGCCATATTTGGCGTTCTATCAGGGGACACATGTTATTCCTCTGTTCCGACATGTCCTGTACGGACCTCTAATATGGTATGGCATAGAATTACCTCTTATGCCATAATAAGAGCATGTCACTGCTTGATCATCGCATTCGCCAAAGGCTCGATGAAAAACTGAAAAAACTGAATGCCATTCGGCCTCTCAACCCGGCGCAAGTGCAAAAGCTGAGGGAGCAGATGGAGGTGGAGATGACCTACAACTCCAACGCCATTGAAGGAAACAGCCTGACCCTCAGAGAAACCTATCTTGTGCTGCAAGAGGGGATGACGATCAAAGGTAAATCACTCAAGGATCATCTGGAAGTGAAAGATCACAAAGAGGCTTTGGATTTTCTCTATGAGCTTGCTTCGCACGATTCCCAAACCATTTCCGAGCATCTGATCCGGCAATTGCATCAACTCGTTGTCAGAGAGACGGATACGGATTGGGCGGGGAAGTACCGTACCGGCATGGTGATCATTGGTGGAGCCGATCATACGCCACCCGATGCCGTTGATGTTCCCCGACAGATGGCGGAGTTGATGCGTTGGTTGAAGCAGAATGACAAAAAGATGCATGCCGTGGAACTCGCGGCCCTTCTGCATCACAAGATCGTTCACATTCACCCGTTTTTTGACGGGAACGGTCGAACGGCTCGTCTGGCGATGAATATTCTTTTGATGCGGCGGGGATTGCCTCTGGCGATCATTCTCAAAAATGACCGGAAGAAATACTATCGCGTCCTCCAGGATGCGGACAAAGGAAATGCAGTGCCGTTCATCCTGTTCATCGCCCAAGCCGTGGAACGATCACTCGATCTGTATTTGCGCACGTTCGGATCCGACGCCGCGGGCAAGTTGCTGACGCTTGCAGAGGCGAGTAAAGGGACGACGTACAGTCCCAAATATCTCAATTTGCTCGCGCGCGCCGGCAGGATCGATGCTTTTAAGAAAGGGAGGGTGTGGCGTACGACGAGAGAGGCTATCGAGAACTATCGTGCGGGAAGATTGCGTCGGAGAAAATAGTCATGATCATTTTTGCGTGGTCACCAGCGCAAACGACTTTGTGAAATCCTCAAAGAGGTGCAGATCTTTGTCGAATCTATCGGGAGCGGCGGAGTATTCCAGCACGATGATGCGGGTACCGGATGGAATGCGGATCTGGCGAACCTTTCTATCGCGGCTCTGGTAGCGGTGCGTGAACGTGCCCACGTGAGTTTCTTTCTTCTGCCAGGTCGAGAGGAGCGACGAGAGGACTTGCGGCATGATGAGGAAATGCGAACTCTGAAAGTCTTCGGCGTACTTGGGCTCTTGCGTGTACAGAGCAAAGTCCTTTTTGAGATCTGCGGTGGTGACAGTCTTCTTGAGATTGAGGATGCCCACGGCCAGGGATGTGTATTGTGCGGTCGAGCTGCTGAAGATCGTCCAGTCGTACCGCGTGGTTACGCCCGTCTCCGGGGCCGAAAAGACATAACTCCAGTTTTTGGGATACTGCACGCTTAACCCATTGATAAGATCGCGATACTTGAGCGAGGAGGCCGAAGATGCGCTGCTCCTGCGCTGCTTATCCGTTCTTGCTTTGATTTTCGCGGCTCTGTAGGTGAGGCGGCCGGAGGAGCTGGAGGCAGAGGAGAGGAAGAGCGAAACCTCTGTGGGCTGATTGCTGAAGGCGAGGGAGCCCTGTGGCAGGCCCACCTTCGCGCCCAGCGCTACGGCGGGCGGGCAGAACAGGGTGATGACGGAGAGGGCTGTGATGGTGATGAGGTGATGGCGCATGAGGTGGGGGTGTGTGAATATCCTCAGTATCCGGCGTTCAATCGGGCTTATCGAGGGCTTTTCAAATAATTGCGAAGGGTGCATCTGCTTCTTGGCTCCATGAAGCCGTATTTGTCGTTCTATGAGGGGGTGGAACGGGGGGCTAGTCGGTCCACCGGAAGGTCATAAAGATCTGTTCTGCGAGGGCGGGGTTGTCGGTGACTTGGGAGATGCAGATGAGGACGGTTTTTCCATTACGCCCTGAGCAGAGAACGTAGGCTGCATCATTGCTGAGCCTAAGGACACCGCCTTTTGCCTCGTCGTAATTCCACTCAAGTATTGGTGGTCTGCAGAGCGGCTGGGTACCTGGAGGGAAATCTGCCATCGGCCGATCAAAGGCATCTACTCTGCCCCAAGTCGTGTTTCCATTTGTGCCAGCAAGAGATTCAGATGTCGATACGCCGGTGACTTCGGGGGAGCAGGAGACAATGGACGAAAGATTATCGTATGATTGCACGGAGACTTGGCCAAAATGCGAGGTATTGGCATATCCGAAATACATTCCTTCCATATCATCAGTCTGGTGGCCGAAGCCTACAGGAACAGCAAAACTATAATGAACTTCATTATTTTTATAGAGGTGAAAATTTTGTCCTTGGTCTGGCTGACCGCGAGCGCAGCCAGCCAAACACACGACTATGGCCAATGCTAACGAGCGACAAACTTGCATAGAGTAGGATCCCATATTTGAGAGTAATCATCAGTTTTCAACCAAGCGTTGATCTTTGTTCCATCTGGCAAGCTTGTAACCCATACCACCCTCGTCCTTTGTGCAGGATCAGCAGCCCACGCCATCCAATACCCTTTGTCCCGTCCGGCATCGCTCTGCTCAGATCGGTCAAAGGTCAGCCCAAACTCATCATTCATCCACATTTGTGCGTTTTGATCCCATCGGACCGGCATTTCTCCTCTTCCGCCAAGATCCGAAGCGACGATATTGGTTACCCCCCAAGTAGTCATCACTTTTCTTGGATCAATGCTGCGGCCATCCAGTTCAAATTTCAAGTGGCTGTGTGCATCAAAGGCTGAATTACTCGGCTGGTTATCTACAAGCCCCCGGCCGGCGACAATACCGTACGATTGGCTGGCTTTGAGTGTCATGCCTTCAAATAGTTCAAAGGCAACGCTGTCATCTTTTTTGCGAACTTCATGAATCTTCTTTCCGTCCGACGAAGTGCGATTGGTCGCATAGATTGGCATATGCAAGGCTTCGCTGAACCAAATGATCTCTTGGCCATTGACCGTTGACTTGTGTTGGATGCGCACTGACCCAAGATCCACGCCGATTGTGGCTATGACTCCATCCGCGACGGCCTTGATCTCTTTGCCATAATCCGCGTTTCCAGAGCCCCAGTTTAAGTCAGCAGCATTGAAGTCCGTGCCTACGTGGTAATCGGATGCGATGACCCATCTCCACTCAGATGCGTTTCCTTCCAGCGGGAAAGTCTTGGCGATTTGGTTTAAAATCATATTCTCCTTTTCCCTCCGCTCGGAATTATCTGGAGTATTGGGTAGCGTCGAATAGTCCCCGATGTCGGAATTCTCCACGCCATCCCACTCCACTGTGATCGGGTCGGAGAAGCCGCTGATGGCTTCGGCGTTGTTCGTTGCGCCGACTGGCCAATCTACCACCTTCACGGCCATGGGGCCTGCGAAGGACTGTCCCAGGGATGAGATAGCAATATCAGTGAAGAGCTGACCACGAATATCGCCGCTCAAATCCATCAGGTTTGCCTTCGTCACGGCATTCACGAGGTACACGCGTGTGTGATCAACCTTCTTTCCATTGGTCGTGAGCGGCTGGTCCCAGGAAACGCGGATGGAGCCGCTGGTATAGAGGGTGGAATCGGTGCTCACGCGGAGTGGATGCGCCTCGGAGAGCGGAGGGAGGCTGGCAGTGTCTCCGAAGATATCCCCGAATCCCGCGCGTTGGAAGAACGTGATGAGTCCCTCTGCGAAACGATTGGCATCGTGGCTCCGGGCAATCCCCCACAGATCTTGCTGGGGAATCCCCGTAATCTTCTCTACCTTTGCGCACCTCAGCCTCGCCTCCGCGTCGCTGCTGCTCCAGATGTTCTGGTACAGGCCAAGGAAAATGCGGCCGGCTTGTGTGTCGTTGCGGATCCATGTGCCGTGGATGGAGACGGATGGCTCATTTTGGGGCGTGCCATGGTACCAGCCGAGAACCTCATCCATCGTGGCTGTGGGGTCGAGGGCGGAGACGTCGATATCGGAACCGCCTCCCGTGTCCACGCCGGCATTGATCATCGCCACCAGCACCTTTTCTCCCACCACCGTCGCATCTCCTCCGCTCTCCGCAATCGCTTCGTCCACTTTCGTTGCGATCTGTTCCGCCTCCGCCGTGGTGATCGTGATCTGCGTGGTGCCATTCGCAAGCTGCCGCTCACGCTGGACGTTTTGATCGTCACTAATAACTACGGACATCTGCGCTCGCGAATCGTTTCCCAGTCTGGCATTAAGCACAAGGTTAGCGGCTCGTTTAAGTCTTCGCGCCTCGCTCTCACTCACTTCCTTCTCTGTGTACCCTCCGGCTACGGTTGCCCGTACGTTCAGCACGCTCACGTTGTTGTATCCGCCATGCTCTGCCGCCCACGTGGCGTTGTACTGCATTCGCAGGTCGTAGTTGGCGATGAGGCGGGCATTTTCGGATTGCGTGCGAAGGAGCTCCATGATCTTTTCATCGACGATGATTTTACATGCCGTAATGACCTGCTGCCTTGTTGGCAGTTTCACGCCGATGCACTGGGCACTTGCATTTGCACCGATCACTTCCATTGTGGCGAAGTAAATTATTGCAGTACGAGGAGATCTGAGAGAGCTAGCCACAGCAAGAGTAGGGGAATTACTAGATTTCGATTAAGTTGGTCACCCACCAGCCAAGAAAATCAATATTTAGTTCATAGACAGTCTTCTGGGTTTGGCTATTTATTTTGTGCAAGAAAATTTCACAATTTCGCTTTCGCCAGCCGCCTTGGCGAACCCATCCGTCACTTCGGAAATATGAATCATAATATGCGATGATATTTTCATATGATTCGTCGCTTTCAATGGTCGTCGAAACATTTGGTGGTATTTCCATACCATTGCCTTTGTTGTATTCTTGTGAAAGAACTGCGGACTCTGGGTACAATGAAGAGAGAGCAGCTGCGGTGCTCTCTCTACGTTCACGTAATATCAATCCACGTGCTTCCTTTAGTCCAGCACTGATCCCAATTACTATAACAAATATTAGCAATGACGTTTGAATTTTGAGAGGTGGGATGCTTCCATACCAACCAAATACACACCCGATGCTTATGCCGGCAATTGGAAATATGGGAAAAAGGACGAAAAGCGTTGTGTGCTCGAAAAACAAAGTCCAGAGAAACAATGATAAGCAGTAGCCCAACAAGATGCCGAAGATAATGCTACGTTGGCGGTTAGTCATAGTTCATTTATGGATCAGTAATTGTCCGGGAAATACCAGTTTCCTATTTCGGATGCATTTTGCCAGTTCCCATTAAAAGTATCTGTAGGTCTCCAAGCATCATTCAGTGGAATACCTGCAGTCCGGATTATATCCGATACAATATCGTCGCAGTTTTGCGTGAACGCATTGTAGTTATCAACAATATGGTTGATTGCTTGCGTGAATGCTAAATGCATTGAGGATGGATTCGATACGTCCCAACGTAGATAGTTGTTATATCTTGATAAGTACGTTGAGGCTCGAGCCTCTTCAAGGGTTGAGAAATATGCAACATCCATATTCCCACTCGTAGTGAAAAACTTGCTGATACCTTGGTCTTCAGTACCGGAACCAAATGAGAAGTAATACCATCCCTCACTATCTGACCCCATGATCATCGCTGCATGACCTGCGCCGACCAATACATCTGTATCAAGCAGATAGTACATACTGTAATTTTCGGCATTCGCCAGTGCTGTATTTACCACCTCACTCGATTGGCCGTTGAACAGTGAAGCGAAATACTCATCAAGTTTGCCATCTTGCTGTAAGCGCAGGAGTCCTCGTGCGTTTGTCCGCTCCTCTACAGTCATTGTCGCAAGTTTCTCATCGAGTCGCGCAGTGACGGATTCACGAATGGTCGATTGCACGGCTGCCTGTGCTGCGGCCAATGCCTCTGTATTGCGTGCGGCTATCTCTCCCTCCGCCCACCCCAAATCCGGAAACAGCCTCTCCCCCGCCATCGCCACCAGCATCTTCTCCTCCTCCGTCAGCGCATCGGCTGTCGATCCGCCCCCGCCGCCGTCTCCGATACCGAGCGCAACGAGCTTTTGCCGCGCGTTGGCGGCTTCCTCTTCACTGTTTGCGTCACTCAAACGCTCCTGCCAATAAGCGAC
>Ga0265297_10000641_pt1 | contig 99034 bp, 99 predicted proteins | sample Munlanlwell13791_FD_192502 | JGI IMG/M metagenome (GOLD analysis project Ga0265297, IMG submission 192502) | Leachate microbial communities from a municipal landfill in Southern Ontario, Canada - Leachate well 137-91 | ecosystem: Engineered > Solid waste > Landfill > Unclassified | place...
ATCATTCTAAGAGTCATTACATCTTGTGGCTCCTCATTAAATGCTCTTTGTAATATTCTTCCTGCTTTTAAGTTAAATAACTGATCAAAACCACCAATCTCAACATCGGATTTGATAACCACTGAATCATATCCCTGAAGAAGTGGATACATTAACTCATGAAGTCCAATTGGCGATTCTTTATCCCACCTTTCCTTAAAGTTTCTTCTCTGAATCATTTGTTGAGCAGTGAAGTTCATTGCTAGTTTAATTATTTCTTCTACTTTCATTTTGCCAAACCAGTCCTTGTTGTATCTTACTTGCACTTTTTTAATATCAAGTATTTTGCCAATTTGATTTAGGTAGTCCTTTAGATTTTCTTTGATTTCCTTTTCAGTTAGAACTTTTCTCATTGCGTCTTTATCTGATGCGTCTCCAATTAAGGCAGTAAAGTTTCCGATAATCAAAGTTATATTGTGCCCTAAGTCCTGAAAGTCCCTCAACTTCATTAGTATTGTAGCTCGGCCCAAGTGTATTTTAGGACCAGTTGGATCTATTCCCAATTTGATATTTAACTGCTTACCTGAAAGTAATCTTTTTTTAAGAGATTCTTTTTCAATAATATCCTCTGTTCCTCTTGTCAAAATGTCTTCTATTTTGTTTTCGTCGGTAATAATTTTCATATATATATTATTGATTAAATGTTTCCAAAAGTCAAAAGAAATGATAATATGTGATTATGAAAAAAGAAATAAAAAAGATTTTAAGAGCACTGTTTTTAATAATAATTATGATTGGAATTGGAGGAATTCTCTTGTTTTTTTATTATATAAAAGACTTGCCTCGTCCAGAAGTTTTTACTGAAGCACAATTAAATTTGTCTACTAAAATATATGACAGAACTGGCGAAGTTGTTTTATCTAATGTTTATGGAGAAGAAAGAAGAACCTATGTCCCTTTGTCTCAAATATCAATCAATATGCAAAACGCGGTAATTGCTACTGAAGATGCTGATTTCTATAACCACATCGGTATTGATTTCGGAGGAATTGCTCGGGCTTTTAAATTAGGATTCCTTTATAAAAGTTTAGATGTTCCCGGAGGATCAACAATCACTCAACAGTTAATCAGAAGTACCTTTTTGACTACTGATAAAAAAATTGAAAGAAAAGTGAGAGAAATTGTTTTGTCTCTTGAATTGGATAGAAAATATTCTAAAGAGCAGATATTGGAATGGTATTTAAATCAGGTTCCTTTCGGCGTCAATATATATGGGATTGAAGAGGCATCACAAACATACTTTCAAAAGAGTGCAAATGATTTAACAATTGCGGAATCAGCTCTTTTGGCTGCAACCATACAAGCACCCAGTTTTTACTCCCCCTATGGAAACAATGTTGAGGCGTTATTAAAAAGAAAAAACTATGTTTTAGATAGAATGGCCATTGTTGGATGTATTTCTGAAGGACAAAGAGATGAAGAAAAAGAAGTTGAACTATCTTTTTCCAACAAACCCAAAACAGTTGCTGTTCATTTCGTAAATTATGTAAGGCAACAAATTGAATCAACTTATGGTCCTAGTTTTTTAGAAACAAAAGGATTAAAAATATATACTACTCTTGACTGGGAACTACAACAAGAAACAGAAAGCATTATTAAAGACGGCGTTCAAAACAATATCGCTCGTTTTGGAGCATACAATTCAGCATCTATTTCAATTGATCATAAGACTGGTGAGATATTAGCAATGGTGGGGTCTGCAAATCCATGGGGAGAGTCCCTTCCAAAAGGATGTGATCCAACTGTTAATTGCAAGTTCGTTCCCGACTTTAATGTTGCCACCCAAGGGAAAAGGCAACCAGGATCATCTTTTAAGCCCTTCGTCTACGCTGAAGCATTTAGAAAAGGATTTAGCGATCAAACAATTGTAATTGATGAACTAACAAGCTTTGGAGTATGGGGAGGAGAAGAATATGTTCCAAGAAATTATGATGGACTATTCAGAGGACCCGTAACATTAAGAAATGCTCTTGCTCAATCATTAAACGTTCCTGCTGTTAAAGTATTGAATAGTATGGCTGGATTAAATGATAGTATAACTTTGGCTCAAAAAATGGGAATCACCACATTAAACCAGGAACCTTCCTATTATGGACTATCCCTTGTCTTGGGAGGAGGAGAAGTTCATTTAATTGATATGGTAAGCGCTTATGGGGTCTTTGCTAATGGAGGATACAGAATTGCGCCTTCAGCGATACTAAAAATTGAAGATTCTAATGGAAATATAATTTATCAGAACAATAATACTCCTAGAAAGGTTTTAGAAACAAGCGTCTGTGAAACGATAACGGATGTTTTATCAGATAACAATGCCAGGGCTCCAATTTTTGGATATTATTCAAATTTAAGATTTGATGATTATAAGGTGTTTGTAAAAACTGGTACCACTCAATTAAATGTTGATGGTTGGATAGTTGGTTGCACAAAAGACACTTGCGTTGGCGTGTGGTCAGGAAACAACGATAACACAAGTATGTATGGAGGAGTTGGAGAATCGGCCTCTGGTCCTCAATGGAGAAAAATTATTGAGAAAAGTGTAGAAATTAGAAATTGATCAAACTCTACTATATTCAATTTATATTAATTAATACAAGTAGACCTTGTTCAATTAATAAGAATTAAACCCTAATAGGCATAATTACATATTGATAACTAGCATCTCCTATTGGTTTAATCAGTGCTGGGCCATCATTGCCCTGCATTTCAAAAGATATTTCTGACGACTTGATATTTGCTAGAGCATCTAAAATGTAGCGGTAGTTAAATGATATCTTAATAGGGTCTCCCTCTGTTACCGCAGGCATGCTCAATTCGCTTTCCCCTATTTCATCGTCCTGACTTTTTATTTCTATATTTTTTTCTTCAATTTTTATAACCACCTCACTTGTCTTGCCTCCAAATAGTCCGGCCATCTTAATTTGTTTTGCAAATTCTTCCTTATTAAGAACAATTTTTGTTTTTGATACTTTAGGAATAATTTCTTCATAAGATGGATATTCTCCATCAATTTGTCTTGAAACAAGATTAATTTCTGAATGGGTTGAATTAGGTAAAAATGTTTCAAACATAACCTGTGATTCGGAGAAATAAACCCTTATTTTTTTTCCTTCTTCTTCTGGTAAAATGTTGATTAATTCTTTTGTTGTTTTTTGAGGAAGAATGAAATTAATTTCTTTTTCAAATAAATTTTTAATGTCATCTTTTATTGTTTTTTCAGCAAGACGAAAACTATCTGTTGCTACTAATTTAATATTTCCTTTATTAAAAGAAAAATATATTCCTGATATTTCTGGCTTTACTTGAGAAACGCTTGCCATGTCAACAACACTAATTAGCCCTTCTTTTAGTTTCTTGCCCTCCATTTCTATATATATATCTTTAAGAAATTTAGGAATAATTGGAAATTCTTCAGAAGAAAATCCTTTAATTTGTGTTTTTATATTCTTTCCCTCAATTAAAAGATTATTTCCTTTGTTTTTTATATTTATTTTTTCTTCACTTAAAGATCCTGCTAATTGACTAAAAAATTTAGCAGGAACAGTGGCGCTTCCCTCTTTTTCTGTTTTACATTGTCCCCACCATTCTATTCCTACTTCTAAGTCAGTTGATGATATTTTAATAAAATTAGGAAGGGCTTCTATTAATAAATTATTGAGTATCGGCAATGTTAAATTTTTACCTGTAATTTTTTCGGTAATAGTTAGTCCTCTTTTTAATTCTTTTGCAAGTATTGTAAAGTTCATATTTTTCTTATAATAATTTTTATTTATTTGTTATTATTATTAATTAATTTATTTATGTGGATAATAATTTTATTTTTAATAATTTCTTTTGTTTTCAACGATTTTTAATTGTTTTAATTGTGGATAAACAGGGTATTAATTATTGGGTAAACTATATATAGTTTTTAATAACTTTTTTATTAATTATTTTACTGCTATTATCTTAACATTTTTTCCACACTATTTACTATATATTCTTTGTAAAATTAAATCTATTTCTTGTCTTGTTTTATCGTTTTCTTCGTAAGATTTTTCTATTAATTGACAAGCATGCATTACTGTTGTGTGGTCTTTTCCTCCAAACTTTCTTCCTATTTCCGAGAAAGACATTTTTAGTTCTTTTTTAAGTAAATACATTGCAATTTGTCTTGGCCTAGCATATTCTTTTTTTCTTGAAGTCAAAAACATATTATTTGACGAAATATCGTAGAAACTATTAATTGATTCAATAATTTTTTTATGATTGGTAATTTTAGCGGGAGAAATAATGATATTTTTTAATAGTTTTTTAGCGTCTTCAATGTTTATTACTTTGTTTTTGTTTGTTTTTTTATAAATTACGAGTCGACTAATAGAGCTCTCTAGTTCTCTGATATTTTTTTGAACGTGGTTGGCGATGTATTCTAAAACATCTATTGGAACATTGATATTTTTTTCTTCTGTTTTTTGGCTTAAAATAGCCAGTCGTGTTTCATAGTCGGGCATATTTATATCAGCAATCATTCCCCCATTAAAGCGTGACTTTAATCTTTCTGTAATTGCAGGAATGTTATCAGGGTGCCTATCGGAAGAAAGAATAATTTGTTTATTTTTTTGATAAAGAGAATTAAAGGTGTGAAAAAATTCTTCTTGGGTTTTGTCTTTGCCTGCCAAAAACTGAATATCATCTATAATTAACACGTCAATTTCTCTTAAGTTCTTTTTTAGTTCTTCAATGCTTTGAGATCTAATTGCGCTAACAATTTTAGAAATTAATCTTTCTGCTGGAACATATTTAACTTTTTTTGAAGGAAAGTCCTCTTTTATTTTATTCCCTATTGCTTGCATTAAGTGTGTTTTTCCTAGCCCTACGTCACCGTAAATAAAAAGAGGGTTATAGTTTTTTCCTGGTTCTTCTACAACAGACATTGCGGCAGCATAAGCAATTTCATTAAATGGTCCGATTATAAAATTATTAAAATTATATTTAGGATTTAGGTTTGTTTCTTTGTCTACTTCTAGCTCCGTAAATCCAAGTTGTTCAATTGGCTCTTCTTTTTCTTTTTTTTGCGACTTCTTATTAACGATGTTTGCGTTTACAGGAACAACAATATATTTAATCTCTTTAATGTCTTCATTGATTGACCTTATGATTTTTAGTATTTCCTTGTGGTATTTCTGTTCCATCCATTCTTTTGAAAATGAATTAGGCACAGACACAACAACAGCATCATCTTCAATTGAAGATATGCTTGTGTTAGCGAACCACGTTGCAAAGTTTGCCGAAGAGATATTTAATTGAATTTGAGACAAAACAGATTGCCAAAGTTCTTCATTAGTCATAGCGTTATTATACCTTACTACTGTCAACAAAGCAAAAAAACGTTGTAGAATAAAGGAAAAAAGGGGTGGTGTGGATATGGTGTGGAAAAATAGTTCCTAAATTTTTAACTAAAAATGAAAATAAATTAATTGACCAAGAAAGTATTTTTTGTTATAGTTTTCTCATAAGTTAATTATTAAAAAATTATGAGCAAAACCTATCAACCCAAGAAAAAGAAAAGGCAAACTACTCACGGTTTTCTAGAAAGGTCTAGCACAAAGAGTGGCCAGAAGATTCTAGCGAACAGGAGAAGAAAAGGCAGAGCAAAACTTTCTGTTTAATGTTTTATGCTACCAAAAGAAAATAGATTAAAAAAAAAGAAAGAATTTGAAGCTATTTTTGAAAATGGAAGAATAAAAAAAGGAAAAAACATTATTGTAAGGTATTTAGGAAACGGAACAGAGGAAACAAAAGTAGGATTTATAGTCAGTAAAAAAGTTTCTAAAAAAGCAGTAGAAAGAAATAAAATAAAAAGACAATTGAGAGAAGCAACAAAACAAACCGATCTCAAAAGAGGATTAAGCATTATTATTATTGCCCTATCAACAATTAAAGATGTCCCATATGGTGGAATAGAGGAGGACGTCAAGAAGACACTAAAATTATGAATATCTTTTTAACAATTTATTATGCAGTACTTTATCAGCCAATGCTGAACTTTTTAGTTTTTATATACATCCTTACAAACAATTTTGGTGTAGCCGTAATACTTCTTACAGTCTTAATTAAATGGCTTACCAATCCGCTAAATAAAAAGGCGATAGAATCACAAAAAGCAATGGCAGAAATTCAGCCAAGAATGAAAGAGATTCAAAAAAAATACAAAACAAATCCAGAAAAACAAGCTCAAGAAATGATTGCGCTATATAAAGAAAAGAACTTCAATCCTTTTTCAAGCATTTTTTTACTTTTTATACAAATTCCTGTTATTATCGCTTTATTTCAGATATTTAAAGGAGGAATAGTTATTGACCCTCAATATATATATTCTTTTGTTCATCTTCCAGAAGCGATTAACCCTTACTTTTTAGGAATTGATCTATCACAGCCAAATATATTTTTAGCAGTGCTTGCCTCCATAGCTCAGTACTTCCAAGCAAAAACAAGTTTTGGCAAACAAAATAAAGACAAGGATACTGGAGACCAAAAAGACAGAACAACACAAATGACAGAAATGATGCAAAAACAAATGATATTCATACTTCCAATAGTAACATTATTTGTTTTGTTTACTCTACCATCAGCCCTAGGAGTTTATTGGCTAATAACAACAGCAATGACAATTTATCAACAAAAAAAGATATTAAAAGAAAGCAATGATTAACAAAGAAGAAATAAAAAAAACAACAGAAGAGTTTTTTAAAAGAGCTGATTTTGAAACAAGCGTTGAAGTTGAACAAAAAGAAAACTTGATTGATATCAATATCAAAACAAGCAATGCTCAAACATTAATTGGAAGACAGGGCCTTGTTTTAGCAGATATTCAATTATTATTAAGAAAAATTATTAAGAAAAAAACGAACGAAGATTTTTATATCAGCGTAGATATTGATAACTACAAAAAAAACAAAGAAGATTATCTGAAAGATCTTGCTTGGCGAGTTGCTGATGAAGTTTTAAAAACAGGGACACAAAAAGAAATTCCCCTGGTCTCATCATTTGATAGAAGGATAGTTCATATAGAATTACAACAAAGAAACGATGTTCTAACAGAGAGCATTGGAGAAGGAGAAGAAAGAAGAATTATTGTAAAACCTGCTAGCTAAGCAGGTTTTTTGCTTGTTTTATCTTTGCGATTTCTTCCGGACTGGTAGTAATAATTTGGTCTTCGGTATATGAAGCCATAATTCTAATAGAGACGTGTTTTTGTCCAGCGAAGAAGATGCCTTCCCCTACTGGAGTTTCAAGCAAAAGGAATTTTTCTTGTTCAGTTAGATTAAACGTTTGTTGGATTAAATCAATGGTTGCTGGACTTTGCTTTAATAATAATTGAATTGAAGAGTTGGTAATAATTGGTTTTCCATAATCAGAACGCATAAAATCGGAAACATCTTGAGTAATAGTTGTTACTCCTAACCAATACTTTCTAGCCCTCTTACATATTCCGAACAAGAAAGATGCACCATCTTCTGTTCTCATCATCCACCACGCCTCATCAATAACTAGAATTCTTTTTTTAAGGACGGCCCTGGCAGTGTTCCAGATATAACGCATAATAATAAACATAGCCATTGGACGAAGCTCGTCCTCCATATCTCTTATTCCAAAAACAACCAAATGTTTGTCCATAGAAATGTTTGATTTTTGATTAAAGAAAGAGGCAAATGTTCCCTTTGTAAATTTTCTTAATCTTTCAACTAAAGAATCAGCGCCTTCCATTGTTTCTAAGACCGATTCTAAATCAGACATAATTGGAACATTTTCTGCCCATGTTGTTGGATCAGAATTAGGAGTAATATCTTTTGCAGCATATGTTTCAGACAATGCTTGATCCATAATAGCATCTTCTTCAGCGGTTAAGCCCCCAAGCATTATTCTCATCAATCCAACCAAGTTAATAATGTTAGACCTTAAAACATCTTCAGTTCTTTCGTCCTCTCTTGGTTCTGGCAAGTCAAAAGGATTAACGTGGCTTTCAGAGCTTAATGATATTTTAAAGAATGATCCGTCAACAGAATCAGCCAATGTTTTAAATTCGTTTTCAGGATCTAGAATAATACACTCTGTTCCCATCATTAAAGATCTAAGGATTTCTAATTTAACAGCGTAAGATTTACCAGAACCGGATTTAGCAAAAATAACCATATTGGCATTTTCCATACTAAAACGGTCAAACAAGACAAGAGAATTATTGTGTTTATTTACTCCATAGAGTATTCCTTCGTTTGAGCTTAAATCAAAAGAGATAAAAGGAAAAATGCTGGACAAAGGGGTTGTATTTAAGGTGTTGTGAATCTGTAATAGATCAGTTCCATAAGGAAAAGTTGAAAGGAGCCCTTCTTTTTGTTGGTATAGTGCTGGCTTGATATAGATTAAACGTGACTCAAGAGTTGACCTAAGGGTTGTTTCAATTTTTTCAAGTTCTTTTGTATCGTCAGCATAAACGGTTATATATAAACCGAATTTAAACATTTTTTCTTGGGCCGTTTGAAGTCGTCCTCGCAAATCTTCTAGATCTTGATAGGCCGTTTCTAGTGCTGGATCTCTAATCAATCCTTTTTCTTCTCTTTCCATAATTTCCGCTTGAACTTCTGTAACGCTTTTTCTTAATTGTTTTAAAATGCTTCCTGTTTCAATGGGGTGAAAAAAGAAAGATATGTCTAGGGGGATATCCATATTAATAATTGGAGAAAGCCAGCCAGTAGTTAAATATCTTGGATAAGAAAAAACAAAATATGTTTTTGCTAATTTTTCTTCTAGTTTTATATAGTTTGGATGGACTTCAATTGAAGCAGGAGAAATTATATCAATGGCAGAAGTCATTTCTCTTTCCATAAACTTTTCCTTTTTTTGTTTTTTGTTTCCGAATAATCCCATATATTATATTATAATTTCAGGAGCTAAATCTGGATAATATCCTAATTCTGCTTGATTAATATGATGAAGAGACCATAATAATTCAATCAATTCTTCAGATCCTAAATTAATTGATTTTAATCCGCACCTTCTTATTCCTAAAGAAATATATTCCATTCTTTGCCATAATTGATATTTTCCTGTTTGGAATTTTTTTTCTGTTAAATCCATTCCTGTTGAAGGAGACGCTTGCCCGGGAATTCCTGCTACTTCTAGCATCGGGAAATATGGAACAACAATATAGAATTTTTTACTCATAATTGATCCGGTTGAAACTATCTCTTCAATAAAAGCGCGGTATTCGGCTGTCTGAACTTTCAATAACTGAATTTGTTGTTTTTCTTCAAGCTCTTTTATTTTTTCAATGTATCCTGTAATGTTCACTTTTCTAGAGTTAACTATAATTTGGCAAGAAAAATCAAGAGAGTTAAGAAAGTTTTGGAATTGATTAATAATAGCCATTTGTTCATCTTCTGATTTTAAACCAAAATTTAATGAAGAGACCAAAATAACACCCTTTAAGGATTTATCTTTTTGAACCATTATTCCCTCTCTAATTTGCTGGATTGGTATAAATTGTTGAGACGGTGCTTTTGCCATTAATTTTCTTCAAAGTCAATTTTTTTAATTAATTCTTCTATCTTCCCTTCATCTCTCATTTTAAGCGGAGATTTTTCTTGTTTTGTTATTGTTATTTCTCTTCTTTCTCTTTCAGTTGATAAAAATACTGGTGATTGTTTTCTCCTCCAAAGAAACAGTCCAGGAGATACTTTAAAGTTTATCCAATTTTTCATTACCACTGGCAATGCTTGCCCCTCTATTTTATAAAAAGAAATTGTTAATGCTACTGCTGTAAGAATTCCTGCCAAGAGAATAAAAACAAAAAAATTATCTTGTCCAACAGAGAAATAAAGAAAAAAGCAGATAACCAGAACCGCTCCAATTGTCATGCTTTGCTTAACATTCAAAGGTCCTAATAATTTGGCTTCGTGATCAATGAATTGAGGAACTCTGTATTGCATAATTAAATTAATGATTCTTTATATGGGTCCTTATATTCTTCTTTTTTAGGCACAGGAATTTCAACTCCATCTTTGTCTTTTTTATTATCGCTTACAATCTTATTTTCTGCAACATTTGATGAGTATATTTTGTTTAGAGCTATTCTTAAACCACTAAAAATTTTTCTATCTATTTCTCTGCTAATAGTTTTTGCTTTATTTGTTTCCATATCCATTTCTAATTCAAGGGTAACGAAAAAATCCTTAATTGGTAGTTTGCCCATTAAAGTTTTTCCTATGTACTTCATCAACTGCGACTTCATTTCTTCATCAGAGATTCCATTTGTTTCGCAAATATCAGAAACAACCTTAAAATTATCTTCAGAAAAAAGAGCTTCTTTTATAGCATCGGGAAGTTTTTCATATTCTTTCCAAAAATTTTCTTTTGAATCGCCTGTCTTTTTCATATCTTTCATTTTAACATATTATTTTAATCAATCAATAAGACCCCTTTACAAAATAAACATAATGTTTTATAATTAAGATGCCCCTAAATGGGCATAATGGTTACTTGAAAAAACAAATAGGTATTTTTATGGTTGCAAAAAATTCAATTTTGAGGGGTCCCTTTAAAAAGGGGATCATCATAATTGCTCTTGCAGTTGTGACGGGCATTGTTACGGAAAACTTTGGAGCCATCAGACTGATTTATGGCTACATAAAGGTGATTTAATGAGCATAAAAGAAGTAGTTGAAAAGAGCCCCTTTTTAAAGGGGATCATCATAATTGCTCTTGCAGTTGTGATGGGCATTGTCATGGGAACAACCGGACTTGTCGGACTTATTTTGGGGACATTTCTTGTCTTCTTGGCGACAGTTTTGGTGCTTTATTTGATGTGGGCGCCAGTAGGAATTTTTGCCTTCTTCTTGGAAGAAGGATACGCAAAGATAGTTGTGAGAGGAGAATCCTTTCACGAGGCCTATATTAAAACGGCCGGAAAGGTTTTGTCTGTCAACTATGATGTAGTTGATGAAGGAGCAAAGGTTCCTCTAAAAGAGGAGCCCTCTACTCTTTTCGGAATGGTCTTTCTGTTCTGGCCCTTTTATAGGGTTTACACCTACAAGCAAAAGTGGGTGAAGTTTAAGGACGGAATGAAGCAGAAAAGAGAGGAGGTTCTTAACCACGTATTGCTTATGGCGTACGTTTATTATGTAGAGGTTCTCAATGCCGAGACCTACGGCAAAATATCCGTTAATATGGGTATTGCTGTGGAGGCAAAGATTGTGAACCCCTACAAAGCGATGTTCATGATTAAGGACTGGAACGCTGCGATGACCTCTTGGATAGAGGGCGCGACCAGGGACTTTGTAAGCAAGAACTCTTATGAGGAAATTATTAGAGGAGATCTTGCGTCCCAACTTAAGGCACATATTCTTAAGCAAATCAGCGACGATCTTCGTAATTACGGGGTCGTTATAGTTGAATTGACGGTGATCCATATTGAGCCGGCAGACAAGGAATATGAGGAGGCCACCAAAGCGCAGGTTATAGAGGCCAGAAAAAGAGAAGCGACCATAACTCGTGCTCGGGCAGATGCGGAGAAAGAATCCATTGCCCGAATGGAGTCCGTTATTTTCATGGTCGCTGCATCAAGTGGCCAAAAGGTGGACGCTCTCAAAGCGGAGCTTCTTAAGAACCCAGGTGCGTTAAGCACCAAATACAGGGTTGCTTACGAGGCCGCTATGGCGCTCGTGAACAAAAACATGGCTATTGCTGGTAACTCGTACCTTGAGATAAATACCGGTGGTGGTAGTGGCTCTGGTGGTGGTAGTGGCTTTAATGAAATGTTAACAGCGATAGTCGCTGCTAACAAAATTTTGAACCAAGGCCAAGGCCAGCAACAAAAACCTATTGAAAAATCAAGCAAGAAAAAGATAAACAAAAAAGAAGAAGATTACCTTCTTAGTGGTAACTGGCTTGATGATGATGACGAGTAGGACAAAAAATTTGTCCTCTTTTTTATTTCAAAAATTCAGAAGCGATGCTTTTGTTTTTTATAATCTGTTCTCTTTTTTCTTTGCTTTCAAAATCTTCTTCGGGAACATCTTCTTCTTCAATTAAGTTCTTAATTTCTTGATTGTTTTCTATCATTGAAGAAATTTCTAAAGCATCCTCAAGAGAAACTCCTAGATCTTCTTCAACAATAAAAGGAAGCTCTTCAAAAAAAGTTCTATTGTTAATTAAATTATCAATAATAACTGTTAGCTTTGAAAGGGGATGAAAATCAATAGGATTCTCCCCTCTTTTTTTTCTTTCAACAACTTTATCGTTGAAAAATAAATTAAGGGTCCTCTCTAGCATGCTATTGCTTTCCTTGTCTTTCTCTATATCTAAAAATTCTTTTTCAAGTTCAAACTTAAAAATAATTTCACCGATAAAGGATATAATGTTATTGTTTATGGTTTTCATTTTTTTATTTCTTAAGTATAATGTCCATCTGCTATTGTTTGGTTATTTGCATTATGTTCTTTTATTAAACTTCTTGCTTCTTCTCTTAAACTTTTTAAATCTTTTTTGTCAACTTCTGTTTTGTTTGCTTTTGCGCTTATTGTTGTTATGGAGTCCTTTATGTTTCTTAATCTTCCAACTATATTTGTTTGTCTCTCGCCAAGCTGTGCTGAACCTTGTGTTTTTAATCTACTATCTTTTTCTTGTTTTTTATTCATAAAAGCATACAAATTAGATTTAGTTTGGAGAGCGTTATTATAATCTTTTGTTCCCTTATTATAATTATCTAAATTAATTGAAGCAGCTCCCTCCATCATTCCGTTTTGTTGGGCAGTAGATCCTCTTTGAACAACATATTGAATTTGTGAAGCGCCAAGTGATCGAGCCACCCTTTCTTTTTTAAGAGAAGCTGCTCCTACATTCTTTACTATATCACTGCCAGACATTTTATTAATAACATCTTCAACAAGAACATTTTGATTTTTCTCAAAAGTGCTTAAGAGTTTTTCATTGTTATTAAGAAGGAATAAACTGGTCTTCTTTTTAAGGTCTTTTACTCTTTCTTTGTCTTTTTGAGTTTCTGCAATTGATATTTCTTTTTCTGCCCAAGCCATTGTTTCTGTGGCAACTTCTTCTATTTTTTTATCTCTTTCGTTTTGAAGAGAAGTTTTCTTTGCAAGGTCGGTTTCTTTTTTAATTCTTTCGTCATAGTCCTTTTTAATTGCTTCTATATTGTCTCCCTCAACATCAAAATCTTTCTTTTCCTTACTTTCTTTTCTTCTTGTTTCATAATTCTTAAATCCATATTTTGAACTTATCTGGTCAACGCTTGCATCAAAGTATGCTCGTCCTTCTTCTCTTGTATTAAAATTAGTAAGAGCTGATCCTAAACTTTTAGTTCTGCCCTCGCCCTTTCCTCTCTGTTGTAAATATCCACCGACTATTCCCTTCCCTCCTTCTTTAACGTATCCTGCCGCAAATGATTTAGCCTTATTAACAAAATCACCGAGAGGAGCTGTAATTTGTCCTCCCGAAGATATTGATATGAAGAGACCAACAAAAAGAATTATTAGGGGAACTAAATAAGAAAACAAAGCAGTGGCAACTACTTGAACAATGTCTTGAACGCTATTGATCCCCGAAAAACTTACTGGACTAGCGATAATTGCTTCCATAGAAACATTGGCAAGATATAAAAACAATGATGCCGGAATAACGATAATAATCCACTGTAAAAACATTTCTATCCAATCGTCCCAATATAAAATACTAGGAAAGAATTTTCTAACGGTATTTGATTTAGGAAAAACTTTTGTTGCTAGTGCTAATGGAGAAGCAACAATTAATATCCAGAGAACTACAGTTCTTGCAATAAAAATTAAAGAATAAAGTAAGCAAATAGCGAAGTAGGCAAAAGCAAAAAACAAAAGAACAATAAGTCCAGCAATAAGAAAAACCGGATTATTACTGTTTCCGTTTTGAATGCCAGCCATAGTGTCCAATATTCTAGTAGCAATATTTCCGCTTATTCCTGGACCAATAAATGCTTTGGCTATTATGTTTGAACCGTCAATAATGAATCCGCAAATTAAAGGGGTAAAATTAATAAGCAGGGCTACGATTACAAAATTAATTAAAGTTTTTTTTGCTTGTCCCTCTTCTCTTCCTAAAATTATATTTATAGCAATAATAACAAGCCCAATAATTAGAGCACTGTTGGCTAAATTTCTTACTATTCCCCAACCCTCTGTAACAACCTTTGATGTTTCTCCGTCTGGGTTTGCGACTCCATCTAAAGCAAATTTTAGTATTTCATTTCCAAAACCCATTAAAATTTCAATAATAAGACCAGAAAAGAATCCCACAACGACAACAATTGAATTTAAAATAACATCTCCTCCTGAACTTAGAATTTCTTCTATTCCTCCTATTATATCCCACAAACCATAGGCATTCTCTGTTGGCAGAAAAATAATAAATGTGAGAGCGAAAAGAAAAAATAAAATGTGGTTAAATTTATTTAACATATTTTTAATTATTATACTTCAGTAAATAATTATTGTAAACTATAAATTGATAAGAATAAAAAAAGGGACTTCATTCAGGTATATTTTTCCCAAAGATGAAGTCCCGCTCCCACCATCACCAGACCTGTGAACAGGTCCAGTGCCAGGTAGAATGTTCCCGAGTTCCTAAAGAAGAACCCGACCATGCCATCGATTACGGCAAATGCTCCAAAAAGCATTACCGCAACAAAAATAATTTTCTTTCCGGTCATTTTAACCTTCGTTATTATAAATTAAAAAGAAAAAAATGTCAATAGATGTATTTTGGAATGCTTAACAATATTATTGCCTTTGCTTTTACAATAAAGTATAATTATTACATATATGATATTTAATCTTAAATTAACTCCAGAAGCATTCGTTATGATTCCCATTGCTCTTATTCTTGATTTAGCTGGACTAGCCATCGTCATTTTTTTGTTAGATGATTTAGGAATTATTGATTTAATTGGTGTTTGTATTTTTTTCCCTTGGTTGATTATAAGGGGACATCGCCCCCCTTCCCTTTCAGGAAGAAAGAGTTTTGCTAAAATTAAAAAACTTTTTAAGGGAAAGTATTTAAAATTTTTACTTCCCTTATTCGGAGAAGTTACTCCATGGTTGGGGGGGTTAGGTTTTTTTTGGACTATGACAGTTTTTTGTAATTTAGAAGAGTAATTATATAATATAAACATGGAACAAGGTTTTGGAGAAATGATGATTAGTATTTTCAATTTCGCTGTGATGGGGGGAATTGCTCTTACTATTTTTGTGATTGTCTTTCAGGGAATCAATCTTTTAAATTCTCGCGGAGATCCTTCTGCTTTTTCAAAAACAAAAGAAAAAATAAAAAACACCTTAATAGGTCTTGGGGTTCTTTTACTCTCTTATGTTCTTTTGACAACAATTAATCCTAACATTATAAATTTAGAGTTTAATATAGGAGGAGTTACTGTGAAACCACCTACTTTTCCAACTAGCAATCCACCAGTTGAAGAAATAGAAACTTTTACCTTTGAAGAAATACCAATAGGAACAATTTCTGAAGAACTTTTGGCCGGTGTTTCTTCCGTTGAGGTTCCTTGTTATGAATATGAAACTTCATTTAGAGATGGAAGCGGAAATATTATTATAGGAAACACGGTTGATCAAAATGGCGATGGCGAAATAGACGAAAAAGATGTTCTTTTAAATAAAGATATTTTTTATTGCATGAATCTTTTAACTAGTGCTTATGAGGCCAAGGTTGAATATCACTTGAAAACTTTAATTAATGAAATGAATACATCAATGAAAAATGGTTGTAAGTGCTCAAGGGTTTATATCGGACGACTTGAGGGACAAGGAATTATTACTAGTGAATGTGGGATTAATCTAGGTTACGAAAAAGTAATAATGCCTTCTAGTTATGGAAAATATACTCCAATGACCTGTCCAGACGCTGAATGTTCCGCTTGCACAAGGGCATATAGTTTTTGTGGGCAAACATGCGGAGATATTTTAGGTTGTCCAACCGCTGAACCATCATATGGTGGTGGAATTGATAATCCAGTTATAGAAACAATTGGAGAGTTTGAACAGTTTAAATATGATCCTTGTAATAATAGATTAGAACTCATATGTAAGGCAGCAGAAATTCAACAAGTTATTTATGGCGGAGAAAGACCAAGACAAGAATGTTATGATGAAGGATATCTTAAAGAAAATGCTCCCGAAGAGCCAATCCTCTTGACTCTTAACGAGGCAGTGCAAAGAATGGAATACTTTAAAGATTACTTTCAGAAAAAAGTATATCAACTTTCTTGCGCTGAACAAAAAATGAAAATGCCCTGGGGGCAAAGAATTACTCTAGCAGAGTATGAAAAATTAAAAAGTGAGATTTCAGATTATAATGTAGAAAAAACAAGTTTTGAAAACTATGATATCGCTAGGTATTGTGGAGAGTTTAATTCTCAAGAAGAAGCAATAGGAGATGATTCGCCGTGTAAAGAAGTAGAAGAAGAAAGACAATATTTTTATGATGGAGACAGCGCGACATTTTATTTCAGTGAGGACTATAATGTCTATAAAACGAACGAAGATTCAAAAGATAAAACAGAAAAAAAATGTACTATTCTTGAGGGAGATTTGACCATGGGTGAATATGGAGGAGTGATACCAATTGGAGAGGTTGTTGACGAGGCAGAAGAGTGGGGTAAAAAGGTTGTTGATAGGATTGATAATATAATAGCTGAAGCAAGGATGTTAACCGATACAATTATAGAGGTGGTTAATATCCCTGCTACTTGTAATGCAGGAAGATGCACAACAACAAATGCTCACTATGGAAGGATGACATGTTATAGTCCTGCTTGTGGTGAAGTGGGAGATTGCTATTGTTCTAATGTTTGGCCTTTTCCTTGTGAAAAGGGAGGAGGAATTCCTAGCGCAATGAAACCAAACCAATACCAAACTATTGGTGCCTCATGTGACCCAAAATGTTATTCTTGTCCAATTAGCCCTACTCCAATTTCTTTTTATTCTTGTGGGTATCCGATAGGAATGCCAGGCGGCTGTCTGTGTGGAATGAACGTGGTCGCAGTTCCAAGAGAGCAACATTGGGTTTGTGATTATGGAACTTTTTGCAATGTTGTTAAAAAAATATATTGGGTTAACGATGAGATAGATAATAATTCATTTATAGAAACTGAAGACGAGGCAGAAGAAGAAAAGAGAAGAGAGAATTTATCAAAAATAGGATATTTACAAAAATTCAAAGGATTTGTTGGAGCATTGAACATTTTGTCAGGAATTACGATTTCAACACCAACCTATTATGGGTCAAGTGTGGATATAATAAGCAAGGTTTGTGAAAGTGATCTATTGGGGCCCCCAACAAGTACAGAAACACCAAAAGTTGAAATGGAATATAACTATAGCTGTTTGGGAGAATATCAATCTACTCCCCTTCAAATGGAGCACACAAACTGTCCTTATTCTTATAGTGGCCCAGTGGGTGCTTATTGGTGTGAAAAACAAGGGGTCTATTGGTCATGCCCCACCAATTCAGAAAGTTGCGGTGGTTCAGCAACATCAGGGGATCCCAATGTTACAGATAATCCAGTGGGAGAGGTTATAAGTGATGATGGTCCGGAAGAAAATGAAGAAGAAAAAGTGATAGAATGTCCTTATCCTTATGACAGCTTAGAAGAAGCATATTGGTGTGAAAAACAAGGGGTCTATTGGTCCTGCCCTATTAGAGAAGAAGATTATGATATTTGTTTTGACGACCCAGTTTCAAGCAAAATTAATACACCATCTTCTAATAATTTCTTTTCTTTATTGTTTGATGAAATAAAAAATGTATTAGTTGGATTTTTTACTAATTTAAATAAGAGCATTGCTCAAAATGACCCCGTCTATCTTTCAGATTATTTAGGGATAGAAAATGTTTGCGCGAGAAGTAGTAGGCCGTCACTTTCTTGTTCTGGTTATTCTAATAATTTTCCTAATTGCGTTAAAGTTTCAACGACTCAAACCTTTAATTCTTGTGATGCAAGCAAGAATGCTGAAATTGCTAGTCGTTTTGAACTTTTAGAAAAGCTAGAACATTCAAGAAAAAAACTAACAGGATGTGTTAAAGGTTATGGCGCTGGATACAAAGATAATCCAACCGAAGTCGTAGAGGTTATTAGTTGTATGGAGGGAGTAACTGAACCAGGGGTGCTAATGCTTCCAGAATTCCCTTATCCAAGCAAAGCAAAAGAAAAAGTTCCTTATAATAATTGTTATCCTTTGAATGCTAGCAGATTAACCGAAGATCAAAGGTCTCAATGTTTTTATAATCCCTTAAGAGAAGGAAACGCTTCCAATCCTGGGTGTCTGATGATAACATTAGAATATATGGATAATTATTATTGTTGTAATTAAAATATGAAAAAAATACTCACATTAATTTTTCTCTCATTGATTTTTTGCACGCCAGTTTTAGCCGATGTTCAAATCGGAGAATTTATCATTACAGACAAAACATCTCCAGAAGAGGTTATAATCTATATCTTTCAAATTTTTGTTGGAGTCGGAGCCCTAATAGCAGTAGCAATGGTTGTTTTGGCTGGTGTAGAATGGATGACTTCTGATGGAAATCCGGGAAAAGTTGATGGAGCAAAATCAAAAATTAAAAACGCCCTATTAGGCGTAGGGGTATTATTAGGAACCTATTTAATTATCTGGACAATTAATCCAGATATTGTAGATGTAAAAGTAGATAACTTGAAATGCGATTATGGAATTATTCTCAAAGCAAAATACGAAGATCAAGAAAAAGAGATCACGAGATGTATAGATACAAATACTACAAAGATAGATTACGAAATAATGAGCACTGAAAACTCAGGTGGCTGGAACTTCCCTCCTGATTCACTGCTTAAGGTGTATGCTTTTAGTGAGGAAAATTATAAGGGAACGAGAACAACTTTTGATTTTACTAATTCAGAAACTTATTCGGGAGACATTACGGGAGCCAAATCAGTTTATTTCTTAAAAAAGAATCTCGGAATCTATCTATATGATGCTCCACAATATAATCTTAGTCCCGATAAAACATATCCTCACTTAATAACAGACAATGTTGATAGTTTGGTTTCTGCTAATTTTGATAAAAAAGCACAATCAATACAAATTATTCAAGGAGAAACAGAGAAGTATAGGGCTATTGCTTTTACAAGTCAAAATCATGAAGGGGTTTGCTCTTTGATTGGTGACTCAGTAGGTAATTTAAGTTCTTGGCCGATAGATAGTAAAAAATATAGTGAAAGATTGGGAAATAATGCTGTTTCTTCGCTTGTAGTTAAAAAAGAAATAACTAATCTAGATGCTACGATAGATAGAGGATATATTGTTTTTTATACAACTAAAAATTGTGGAAGGCCTCAACAAGGGGGAATTGTTTTACCATCAATTGGAACGGGAGAAGTTAAAGAGTGTAGGATTGATATAAAATCAACAACAGAGCATTTAAACATTCTTGAAAATTGTAGTGGTTGGAACAGTGGAGATGCAGTTTTGTCTTTTGAAATTATAGGCAATGCTGGTCTTGCCTTAAGTACTTCTAGACAAGGTCAAGCTAATGCAGACACAACCTGTAAATACTTTAGCACATCATCTTTAGGTGGCGGAACATGCTATGCTGATTTAAGTGTAACGTCTGTTTATAACCATTGGGGAAGGAAGCCTCAGTCATTTATAATAATTTCAGCTGATTAATGAAGAAATACATATTTTTAATTTTAATAAGTTTTTTCTTTTGTTTTCCAGTTACAGCAGCTAGTTATCCTGTAATTGGTGGAATTGATATTAATAGTCCTGAGGTAACGGCTTCTCAATTCATCGTTTATTTATTCTATTTAGTGACGGCGATAGGTTCTGTTTTAGGAGTCATTGTTTTAATTATCGCTGGCTTAGAGTGGGTTTCTGCTTATGGAGATGCAAAAACAATTAATTCAGCGAAAAAGAAAATCATTACCGTTTTTTCTGGTTTGGCTCTTTTATTTAGTTCATATATTATTATCAATACTATTAATCCAGCAATTTTAAACATCAACATTGAGAAAAAGGAGGGAGAATTTAATCCAGTAGAATTTGTTATTCCCGAGGGGAAAGGGATATTTCTTTACCCAGCAACAAATTTTGAAACAAGCGAAGATCCATTGAACATTAGAGAATCAAGGGTGAGTTTAATAAGCGACGGTTTTTATAAAAAAACATCATCAATTAAAATTAATAATCCTGATGAAATGACACTCGGAGCGATTCTTTTTGCAGATAAGCAAGGTGATGAAGACGGAAAAATTATTACAGGAACAGAATTTAAAGGAAGATGCACCTATATCACTGGAGATATTGCTGATTTGGGTAGCTCATCGGGAGATCAAAATAGTCCTCCGATAGGACAAAATAGCTTAGCTTCATTGATTGTTTTTGATGGTAGTCCTGGGGGTCAAATTACGATATATAATAACTATAATTGTCAGAATAAGACAAACAAGTATTGCAGAGAAGAAGATGATAGTGATGATTGGGTAGACCCCTTCCCTTGCCCAGAACCAGAAGAGTACTCTTGCACATTTAGAGTAGATAAGTTCACTTCATTAGAAGAAATTTTAAAAACAAATTGTACTTCTGGAGAAAAGAGCTTTAAGGGAGACATTTTATCAATAAAAGTAAGCGGAAGGGCGGCCGTTTTGTTTAGGGGTCTTTTAATAAAAGATAATGAAGAGGGTCCAGAAGAAACCTGTCAATATATTGATTCAAAAAATACAGGATGTATTAATATGATAAAATATGGTTCTTTTTATAAGATGATAGAAGGAGAAAATCAATCAGTCTTTTCACCAAAAGAGATTATGGTTTTTTCATTAAATTAAAAAGATCTTCCCATTGTCCAAGGGTTAGGTTTTCTGCCCTTTCCCCTGCGCTCATATTATTTTTCTTTAGCCAATTTTCAACAACCTCTTTGTTTTCTAAGTTATTCGTTAATTTTTTCCTTGGATGAGAAAATCCCATTTTAACTAATTTTAAAAAATCATCGTTTTGAGGAACTTTTTTTGGTTTTAATTGAATAAAAACACTGTCAACCTTGGGAGACGGAAAGAAAGAATTCTTAGAAACATTGAAAAGTATTTTAGGGGTAGCGTAATATTGAACAGATACTGATAGCAATGACATATCTCCTGGCTTGGCACAGATTCTTTGTCCAACCTCTTTTTGAATCATTAAATAAATATCTTCGGGGTAATTTTTGCTTTCCAAAAGACCTCTGATTATAGGAGAAGTTATGTAGTATGGGATGTTGGCAACAACCCTATATTTCTTCAAATGGTTGTCTTTAATAAAATCAAGGGCATTAGCATTGATTATTTCTACATTGTCCCCCACCTTTTTTTTAAGTTCTTCGGCCATATCTTTGTCTTTTTCTACACAAACAATTTTTTTTACCTTTAAAGACATTTCAAGAGTGATTGCGCCTAGCCCAGGGCCAATTTCTAAAACAGTATCATTTTTATCAAAAGTAATACTATTAATTATCTTTTTTATAATGTTTTTATCAGTTAAAAGGTTTTGTCCGAGGCGTTTTTTAAGAAAAATGCCATCTTTTTTTGGTGTGGAAAAGTTTCTTGACATATATGTTTATAGGCGTAAAATTATATTATCCAGGTAAATATACTGGATTTTGATAACTATTAATCTACAAGGTTTCTAACAGAGACATTGTAGCACAAATTATTCTTACAAAGAACAAAATTAGTGAATTATTGAATAAATTAGGAAAAAGAAAGCTATTCTGGTCTTTTTTTGTTCTTTTGGGTTTTTGGGTTGTTTTTTCAATGGGGCAACAAAAACCATCTAATATCGTCGCAACGGCCCCACAAAGTCATTTTATCAGTGTTCAAGATGCCTTTCAACCTATTGTTAGCAACTTGATTATTCAAGAGAACGTATTGGGATCAATATCTTCTCCTTTGTTTGTTGCTTCTGATTCTATGGCTTCCCTATCAACAGAGCAAGCAAGTGATGAAAAATATATCATCAAACACACAGTTGCGGAAGGAGAAACATTGTCCGCTATTTCCGAAAAATATAATATATCTGTAACAACGATACTCTTGGCTAACGAGTTAAATAATTCTAAAATTTATCCTGGCCAAGAGCTTTTAATTTTACCCATTAACGGTATTCTTCACATGGTAGACAAGGGAGAAACAATTGAAACTATCGCTAAAAATTATTCTGCTAAAAAAGATGAGATCATTGGATATAACAATCTTTCTTCTGATGGAGGCATATATATAGGAGATATTATTATTGTTCCCAATGGAACTATGCCTAGGCAGGTTGCACCAACTATTGCAACTTCACAAAAAGATATTACCGTTCCTAACTCTTATTTCATAATACCCACCAAGGGAATTATTTCTCAAAGGTCTCATTATTCATATACCAGTTCTGGAGCAGCATATTATACGGCAGTTGATATTGCTAATTCTATCGGAACCTCAATAGTAGCGGCTGCTGGTGGAACAGTTCAGATTGTTAAAAATGTCTGGCCTTATGGAAACTATATTACAATTTTACATCCAAATGGAGTAGTTACTCTTTATGCTCATCTTAGTGCTTTTGCTAAAGGAATAGTTCCTGGGGCTACTGTTTTGCAAGGGCAAACTATTGGATATATGGGAAATACGGGAAAATGTATATCTTTAGGAGGAAACGGCTCTCATTTACACTTTGAAACAAGGGGAGCATCAAATCCTTTAAGAGTATATTCTTTGGGATCCTCAGTTAGTTATTAATACATTCACTATTTTTACACTTGCAGATATCGCAAGTTTTTGCTTCTGGAAGAACATTTAAACGTTCTTCGGAAATTGTTTTACCACAAAAACTACATTTGCCATATTCTCCATTATCTATTTTTTCAAGAGCAACATTAATGTCTCTTATTTTTTCTTCAAGTGCCTTTTCAACTGGCAAAAGGTTTTCGTATTCCTCAACTTCATCAGTTTTTTCTTCTTCGTCATTGTTCATTTGAGGATATTTAGTTTTCCAATCACTGTCCCCTGTTTTAACGGCAAAACTATTTAGTTCGCTTTCTAAATCCCTTTTCTTTTTTAATAATTCTTCCTTTTTTTGATTTATAAATTCTGGTGTCATATTATTTTACTATCCAAAAAACAACAAAAGCCACAATTAATAGGATAATCCCCCTGATTAATAGTTTGGAAAAAGTTGTTGGTTTTGGCATTATGGTTTATTAATCTTATCTTCAATTTCAAAAATTTGAGCCCTAATTTGTTTTGCTTTAGATGAAACTTCTTGATACTTTTCCTTAATTGTTTTTCTATTAAAGTCAAAATCATCAAGAACATCTTCGGTGTCCCATCTTTCTTTTTCAAGAGACCTTCTTTTTTCTTCTAACTCTATTCTTTTTTCAGCAATTTTTCTTGATTCGTTTTCTTCTTTTGTTTCAGCTTGTCTTTTTTCTAATATCTTTATTTCTTCTTCAACTGATTCTTCGCTTGATTTAATTGAAGTTAAATTTCTTTCTGCTTTGTCTTGCTGTTTAGTATTTTCAAACATCTCTCTTTTTATATCTTCCATTTTATCTTCTAGCGGTTTTACTTCTACTTCTAGTTCTGCTTTTTGCTGATTTAAAAGGATTACCTCTTTATTTCTCTTTAAGATATTAATTTCTTGAATAACATCTTTTTCTCTAACGATAACTTTTTCAGAACTAAGGTCGCATTCTTTTAATTGTAATTCTAATGATTTAATTTGATCTTCTTTTTCAAATATCTCTTTTTCAACTTTTGTTTTTTCTTCTTCTACTCTCCACCTTTCTTTTTCAACAGATCTTTTTTCTTCTACTGTTGTTGCTGCAGCTTCTCTTTCCTCTATCGCTTTTTTATCACCATCAGAAATAACTTTTTTTTCTAAAAGCATTTCAATCTTTTTCCTATTGTTATCTATTTCGTTGTTGATTTCTGCTTTTCTCTTGTCAAAGGGTTTCTTTTCTTCTTCTATGCCCTTTAAAGCATCTTCTAGCTCAATCAATCTTCCAGCAATTATTTTTAAGGCCTCTTCATCTTCGTCAATATCTTCCTTGATTTCTTTTTGTTTTTCTTCAGTGACTGGTTCTTTTTTGGGCACTACTTCTTCTTCGGGATCTTCTAGTCCTAACTCAACTGCGCTAGGGAGTTCCTCCTCTGGCTCTGGCTCTGGTTCTTCTTCCTCCTCTGGCTCTGGCTCTGGTTCTTCTTCCTCCTCTGGCTCTGGTTCTTGTTCTTCTTCCTCCTCTGGCTCTGGTTCTTGTTCTTCTTCCTCCTCTGGCTCTGGCTCTGGTTCTTCTTCCTCCTCTGGCTCTGGCTCTGGAATTGGAATTTCTAGTTCAATTTCATTTTGTGATTCGGGTATTTTTTTAATAATATAAAAAGAAGACAAATCAATAGAGTCATCTTCTCTAGGATAGACCATCGTTCCCGCAGCTTCTTTCAGGTCCTTCACCATAGTCCTAATTTTTCTTTTATCTAAAAAGTTTTCTTCCATTTTTTGAAACTAATTAAAATTATTTTTTAGCTTCCTTTAATGATAGATTAATTCTACCCTGTTCGTCAATAGAGATTACCTTTACAGGAACGATATCGCCAACTTTTACAACATCGGTCACCTTGTTAACTCTTTTCTCTGATAATTGAGAGATGTGAATCATTCCTTCTTGTCCTGGGAGTATTTCAGCAAAAGCACCAAAATCAAGAACTCTTTTAATTAGTCCTTGGAACATTTCTCCAACAACAACTTCTCGAGTAATGTTTTTAATCCATTCAACTGCTTTTTGTGCTGATTCTTCGTTCTCGGCAGTGACAAAGACCTCTCCCGTTTCTTCAATGTCAATTGAAACGTTACAGGTGTCAATAATTTCATTTATTGTTTTTCCACCGGTTCCAATAACTTCACCAATTTGCTCTGGTTTAATTTTAAATACATATATTCTTGGAGCATTTGGAGAAAGTTCTTTTCTTGGTTCGGGGATTACTTCTTTCATTTTTTGAAGTATTTCTAATCGCGCCTTTCTTGATTGAGACAAGGCGATTTTCATTATTTCTTTGGTGATTCCCCTTACTTTAATATCCATTTGAAGAGCAGTGATTCCATTTTCAGTTCCAGCTGCTTTAAAATCCATATCACCATAATGGTCCTCTTCTCCTTGAACATCAGTTAAAACAATATATGATTTGTCTTCCGAGCTTTTTTCATTATTCATTTCCATCATTAGTCCCATTGCTATTCCAGAAACGGGCGCTTTGATTGGAACTCCTCCATCCATAAGGGCTAAACAAGCTGCACAAGTAGATGCCATTGAAGAAGATCCATTTGAACACAATACTTCAGAAACAAGACGAATTGTGTAAGGAAATTTTTCAGCATTGGGGATGATTGGTCTCAATGCTTTTTCTCCTAACATTCCATGACCAATTTCTCTTCTTCCTGGTCCTCTTAATGGTCCTGTTTCTCCAACGCAAGATGGTGGGAAATTATAGTGATGCATAAATCTTTTCTTTTCTTGTCTTTCCATTTCGTCTAGAAGTTTTTGATCTCCTGGAGATCCAAGTGTTAGAAAAGAAAGGACTCTTGTTTCTCCTCTTGAAAATAATCCTGTTCCATGAACCATTGGTATTTTTGAAACATCACAAAAAATGCTTCTAATTTCTTCAACTCCCCTTCCTCCAAAGCGGACCTTCTTTTCTATTGCAAAATCATGAATAATTTTTTCAGTATATTTTTCAAAATATGAAAATCCATATTTAGTAGCATCGTCGTCGTCTAATTCTTTTAATTTTAAAGCAAGATCATCTCTAATTTGATGCATATCATCAGTTGGTTCTTTTTTAAGGATATTTTCTATTCTATTACCAACAACTTCTTTAACAAGTGCTTCAATTTTTTCATTAATTTCTGTTTTAGATAATTCTATTTTTTCCTTTCCAATCTTCTTTCTTATATCTTCTTGCCAGTTAAGAATGTCTTGGTGATATTTTTTAGCAATTTCAACACCTTCCAAAATAGTATCTTCAGATATTTCGTTCATTCCTGCCTCAATCATATTGATTAGTATTTCTTTTTTTGATTCTGACTTTAATCCAGCTAATAATAAGTCCATATCTCCCGTTTCTCTTTCTTCAAAGGTGGGGAAAACTTTTAATTTTCCACCTATGGAGCCGATTCTAACTGGAGCAATTGGTCCACTCCATGGAATATCAGATATATTTAAAACGATGGAGGCAGCGATCATTCCCAAAGATGCTAAATCGGTTTCTTTGTCCCAGGCAAGACAAGTAATAATTACTTGAACTTCTCTCCTAAATCCTTCTGGGAAAAGGGGTCTTACGGCTCTATCAATTAATCTTGATGTTAGAATTGATTGCTCTGATGGCCTACCTTCTCTTTTTGTAAATCTTGAGCCCAATATCTTTCCAACAGCATAAAATCTTTCTTCGTAAGCAATAGTTAAAGGAAAAAAATCGATTCCATCGATTTCTTTATTACTCATTACGGCAGTTGCCATAACAACAGTATTTTGCATTTTAACGAAAACAGAACTATTAGTTCTTTCGGCAAGATTATTGAATTCTACTTCTAATGTTTTATCATCAATGTTCAGTTTGAAAGTTTCTGTTTTCATTTTATTTCTCCAGTCCTATTTTTTTAATTACTTTTTTGTAAGATTCTTCGTTTGTTCTTTTTAAAAACTTAAGAAGCTTTCTTCTTGTGCTTACCATTTTAAGAAGTCCTCTTCTAGAACTTACGTCTTTTTTGTGCTTTTGAAGATGTTTTAATATCTTGTCTATTTCTTCAGAAAGCAAAGCAATCTGAACTTCTGCTGAACCAGTATCTTTTTCGTTGATTTTAAATTCATCAACTATTTTTGTTTTCTGTTTTGTTGTTAACATATTTTTTCTTTATTATTAGAGTGCCCCGTGAGGGACTTGAACCCCCGACCTTGAAGTTAAGAGCTTCCTGCTCTGCCAACTGAGCTAACGGGGCGATTATTATTCAAAAAACATTTGTGTCCATTCTGCTCCTCCGATTACATCAATAAATAATTTTACTATTGCCCAGGCGAGATAAACAATTACTAATCCAACAGCAATAGCAATCATAGCTGTTTTCCCTTGGTTAAATTTTGCTGGGTCACCTCCTGATGTCATCATTATTATTCCTGCTATTATGAAACCTAGAATAGCTATTGCAGGAACAATCTGAAGAACAAGAAGATCAAAGATGCCAGTAATCATTCCTGTTAGGTGGTCTGACGTGCAATCAAAACCATCACAAGGAACAAGACCTTCTCCTAAAACAGGAGAAACTACCAAAAACAATAGAGAAACAAAAAGAAAGTATATCTTTGTTTTTAATGGTGGCATATCTTTTTATGCTTTGGATTATAGCGTGTTTTAGATAAAAAATCAAGGCGCAAAAGATATTAAGCATTTTGTGCCCCCGGCAAGATTCGAACTCGCACATCTGGTTCCGAAGACCAGCGCTCTATCCGTTGAGCTACAGGGGCCTTTTCTTTTTGATTCTTAATGGTGGAACTGTATCTTGGTCAAAAAATAATCTATTTTCAATTAGCTCCCTTTTTCCCTGTAATTCATGGAAAGGGCTTAATCTTTTGATTAATACGGGAACTAGGGCAATTGATAAAATAATTCCTGGCAATGAATAATCACTGATTGAAAGGGAAAGAATTATTCCGGCTAAGAAAGACAAAAGGGTTCCTACAGAAGCAGTCCAGATTATAGTAAAAATTATGCAAGGAATCAAGACAATAGCCAAATATATGGGGTCAAAGACAAGAAGGGCTCCGATAAGAGTAGCAAGACCTCTTCCCCCGCTAAAATTAAGGAAAATAGACCAATTATGTCCAATGACAGCCAGGATAGCACTAATTATTTGTATTTCAATGGGCAATCCTAGTGCAATAGTAATGTATACTGCTAAATATCCCTTTGCTACGTCTAAAACAAAGGTGGTAGCGCCTTGCCATTTACCAACATTTTTATATACATTTGAGCCAGAATTTTTCTTCCATCCAATTTCTAACAAGTTTTTTTTGGTAGATAATTTAGTAATTAAATAGCCGAAAGGAATTGAACCCAAGATATATGAAGCTATTAAAGCTAGTATTGTTTCAATCATTGAAATATCTTTTATCTTTTATGTTTTTAATTTGTTTCTCTATTCTATCTTTGTGAGCTATTACAATTAAAATGGTTCCTAATATAGTAGGATAAAATAGTGTTGGGGCAAAGATTGATATCCACCAAACGGCATATATCTCTCCAAGAACCCGACCAATTATTTGTTCTGATATAGCATTTTTAACAAATTTTTTACTAATTCTGCCTCCCATTATAATTTCAACAAGAAACATAAAACAAACAACAAGAATTATCCAGCCAATAAAGATAATAGGATTTAAATAAAGGAATATACCCATTAATGAGGCTGCCCCTCTTCCCCCCTTCAGTTTTAAGAAGATAGAATAATTGTGACCTAAAATTGAGAAGAACGTTGCTAGAGTAAGAGCAATAATTTGATCTTCTATAAAATGAGTTGCAATAATTACTGCCAAAACTGCTTTTAATGCATCTAATAAAAAGACAAAAATAAATGATGGTATTCCCCACTTTTTTCCTTTTTCATGAGAAACAATTCTTAGAGTGTTTAATGCTCCTGTATTTTTTGATCCGAATTGGCGCATATCTTTGCCTAAAAGTAATTTCACATATATTAAAGCGAAAGGAATTGAGCCAATAATATATGAGAGAAGCGCTATTAAAATGTAAGTTATTGTAATATTCATATTTTTATTTTTCTACTGAACAACAAATTAATGCTCCTGGTCCAACGTGGCATCCGATTACAGGACTTGTTAATGCTATAAAGTCAACCCTTACTTGGGGGTATTTTTCTTCAAACATTTTTTTAAGCTTTTCTGCTTCTTCTAATGTATCAGCATGACTTATCGCAACCCTACATAATTTACCTTCTTCTAGTGGTTTTTTAATAACCTCTTCTGTTTGTTTAAATAATGCTTGAGCGATATCTTTTGCTTGCATCTTTAAATTTGCTGGTTTTATTAATCCATCTTTCATTGATAAAATTGGTCGCATTCCAATTTTTTGCATTTGTGAAAGTATAACTGATAGAGCATGATTAATCCTGCCATTTGCTTCAAGCCATCTGGGACTTTCAAGCATACCAAAAAGATAAACATTGGGTGACATTTCAGTAATTTCTTTAAATATCTCTTCTCCTGATTTGCCTTCTTGTGATAGTTCTCCTGCTCTAATAGCAATTAATGATTCGCTTGCGTCAGCATTAAAAGTGTCCAAGATAAAAACCCTACTCTGATTTTCTTCTGTTAGCATTTTTTTTGCTTGTAGTGCCGAGTTGTATGTTCCTGATATTCCAGAACTAATGGTGATACAAATTGCCGATTCACTTTTTTCTAGTGCTTCTTCAAAGGCCTTTTTAAAAACACCTATTGATGGCTGGCTTGTTTTTGGAGTTGTTTTAACCCCCTTTTTTTCTGCATCTCTCATTTTTTCAAAAACATTGTTGCCTTCTAACGATTCCATTTCTGGCCAGTCAATAATAAATGGAGTAACAATAAATTCATATTTTTCTATTAGTTCATTTGTTATTGATGCGCTTTGTCCGATAATAATTGTTGTTTTTTTCATATTTTTATTATTATTCTTGCCATGCTAAAACTAACGAATTTGGGCCAATATGTCCTCCTATTGGAAAACAAGTAAGGTTAATAAAGGCAACCTCTGTATTCTTTAAAGAAAGAATCAGTTCTTTTAATTTTTCTGCTTGATGATTGTCATCTGCATGAGTGATTCCTACAATAATTTTATTTCCGTTTTCTCTTGCTTTCTTAGTTGCTTTTTCAAATTCTTCAAATAGGGCTGATGACAAATCGTTTATATTTCTTTTAATCCCAGCAATAGATAGCTTGCCATTTTTCATTCCGAAGATTGGCTTGATAGACATTTTTTCTGCTTGATTCATTATTGCAGGAACAAATCTTGGAAATCTTCCACTTGCCTCAAGCCATTTAGGGCTATAATATACTCCCAAAAGTTTTGTTTTTTCAACAACCTCTTTTATTTTATTATTAATTTCTTGGCTGTTAAAATTATCTTTTATTAGTTCTATTATTTTTAATGCAACAAGTCCTTCCCCAGCACTTCCATTTAATGAATCAACAATATGGACTTTGTCTTGGAATTCTTTTTGTAAGAATTTTTTTGCCTGAACGGCTGAATTATATGTTCCTGAAAGTTTTGAAGATATGGTGACGCAGAAAATCTCTTCGTATTCATTTAATTTTTCTTTAAAAACACTAAGAAAATCATTGATTGATGGTTGGCTTGTTTTGACTATGCTTGATATTCCTCTTTTCTCCGCTTCCCTTGTTTTTTGATAGATGTTTCCAGGTAATTCTTTTAATTCTTGAAGATCAATTTTAAATTTAGCAATGCCAATTTTATATTTTTCAATTATTTCTTGAGGCAAATCAAATGCCTCATCGCTAGCTAATCCTATTTTCATATATTTTCATATTGCCAACTTAAAACAAGTGTGTTTGGTCCAGTGTGGGCGCCCAACACAATGTCAAGCAGGTCAATATTTTTAATTTCAACGTTCTCTCTTTTTTCAATTAATTGTTTCAATTTATTAGCTTGTTCGGGATTATCTCCGTGTGAAATAATAACATTGATTTTTTCTTTTATTCCATTGGTTTTCTTTTCAAATTCTTCAAATAATGAAGTAGCTAATTCAAAAAAGTTTCTTTTTATTGAATAGGGTCTAATTTTTTTATCTTTTACACACATTATAACGCCGATTTTCATTTGTTTCATTTTTTGGAGTCCGTAAGGTAGTATCTTTGGCATTCTTCCTCCAGCAAAAAGCCATTTGGGGTCATCATAAGCGAAGATCAAAAAATTATTTTTAACATTGCTTTTGAATTTTTCTATAATTTTCTCTAGATTTAAATTTTCTTTTATATTTTTTATTATTTCTATCATTAACAATCCTTGAGCTCCACTTCCCGTTTCAGAATCAAGTATGGTTATTCTTTCTCCTTCAATTCCTAAGAATTTTTTTGCTTGAAGCGCAGCATTATATGCTCCTGATGCTCCAGAAGAAAAAGAAAGGTGGATTACTTTTTCATATTCATTTAATTTTTTCTTGAAAGCGTTCAGGTATTTTTGCAGAGATGGTTGGGATGTTTTTATTCCTCCCTGTTTTCCAAGTTTTTCTCCCGTTCTTTGTTTTTGAAATATGTGACCATCAATTGATTCAAATTCTCCTAAATCAATATGAAAATCTACAACATCAATATCATTTTTTTCAATAAATTCTTTTGATAGATCGCCGCTAGAGTCAATTGTAAGTCCAATTTTTTGCATATTATTTTATAATCCAACCAACAAGTAAACTTTGAGGACAGGCGTTAATACTTGTTACGGGATCGGTTATGTTTATAAAAGAAACATCTGTCTTTTTTATTCCCTTTAGTTGTTTTTTTAGTTTTTCTGCTTCTTCTAAATTGTCTCCGTGAGCAATAACTACCCTAATTCTTTTACCATTTTCAATTTCTCTTTTAGAGTTTCTTTCTATTTTTTTAAAGATAGCATTTGCAAAATTGGCATCTTTGACATTTTCAGTATGAATTATTTTGCCTTTTTTAATTTCTCCCAAAGAATATCTAGTTTTCTTTTGAAACCAAGATTTTTTTTCTTTATTCCACCAGTCACTTTTTTCAACGACGCAGTAAAGATTTACTCTTTCAATAAGGCCGTCTATTTTTCTAATAATTTCATCAATTTTTCTTTGCTCGGCAATCATTTCAATGGCTTCTAGTATTATAATTGATTGTCCAGCACTGATGTTTTTTGAATCAACAATAAAGATATGTTTTTTTTCTTCGCTATTTAATAATTCTCTACCCTTAATTGCCGATTCGTAGTTATTGGAAAGTGCTGATGATGAAGTAACACACAAAACATCGTTAAACTTTTCAAGTTGCTTCTTATATGATTCCATAAAGAATTCAGGAGAAACTGGCTCAATTTTGGGAGAACTACTAATCCCCTTTTCTTTTGCTTCCTTAATTCTTTGACAGATATTTTCTCCAGCAACGTTTTCTCCTTCTTCCCAGATTATTCTTAATGGAATAACTTCTATATCATAATGGCCAATAATTTTTGAACTAAGCCCAGCTCTTTCGTCAGTTACTATTCCGATAGAAACATTTTCTACTGATTCTTGGCCAGTAACCTCTTTTGTCATATCCTCAATTCTTAAATTTTCAATATTACCCATTTTTTTGATAATATCTCTTACTTCATAGGGCATATCAGTGTGTATGTGTATTTTGGTTCTATTGCCTATTTTAATAACATCAAGACAATTTCCCAAATGATTTAGTTTCTCTCTAACCTGTTTTTCGTCATAATATCCATCATCAAGCAAGGCAACAACTTCATATCTATTAGAAAGTATCTGTATAAATCGTTTTAATTTTATAACTTCATTTTTTTGTTCTTTTTTGGCAACAAAGGGGTCTTCCTGTTCTTTTAATGTGTCTAAATATGTTTCTAATATCATTAAAAATCCCAATCCACCTGCGTCAACAACTCCTGCTTTTTTCAAAACTTCCATTTTATTTGGAGTGTCTAACAATGCTTCGTTGGCTTTTTCTAGTCCAAAGTAGAAGTTTTTAACAATATCTTTTTCTTCTTTTGAGTTTTTTTTGATTGCTAGTGCAAAGGCCTTGATTACGTCAAGCATTGTTCCCTCTTTTGGATCTTGGATGGAGTCCTTTGCCCTTTCGTAGCCCTTTTCAAAAGCGATTCCTAATTTTTTTACATCTAATTCTTTTTCTTCAGCAATACAAGGAAAAAATCCTGCTAAAAATCCTGTATATATTATTCCCGTGTTTCCTTGTGCAGCAGTAAGAGCTCCGTCCAAAACACAATCTGATAATTCTGCAATACTTTCAAAGTTTTTGTTTTCAATGTTGTTTTTTATGCCTTTTAGGGTTGCTGAAAGATTGGTTCCTGTGTCTTGATCTGGGACTGGGAAAACATTAATTTTATTTATTTGTTCTTTATCTCTTTCTATTCTTTCGCTTGAGAATAGAAGCATTTTTTTTAATTCGTTTTGCGATATATATTCCATATTACTTTATTTTCTTTTCAATATCTTCCAGCGTTTTTCTTGCCATGTCTTTGCCTCCTATACCGAAAGAAATACTTACAGTCAAAACAATAAGGGCAATGAAACCGATGAATATTATTAAAATAAGGGTTTTAGCGATTTGTAATTGGTATAATATCGCTAGCGTAGCGATAATCCAAGCACTAGAAGCGACAACGTTGCCTAAAAAATTAGAATAAGTAAGTTTTTCTTCTCTGAAATCGCCAACGATAATTTTTTTGCTGAAGTCGGCGACAAAAACAGCAACAATAAAAATGATTATTGATATAAAGATATTTGGATAGTATCCTATTATTCCTCCTATTATGTTTCCTATAATTGATAGTGAAAGAACGTCAAATGATACCAATAAAAACCAAAGTAAAATATATATTTGAGTTATTGTTCCTAAAAAACGTGAAACATCTAATTTAGTATTAAAACGATCAAAAAATCCTTGCCAACCAAGCGAACCAAGCATTTGGTTTAGTCGCATTTTATTAAAATAATATGTAACTACGTCATTAATTTTTTTAGAAACATAAAGACCGATGATGATAATTAGAGCAACTATAACTATATATACGTACCAAGGTATAAAAAAATCATTTAAAAATGTATTTTCCATATTAATTATTATTAATTATTACAATTTTGATATTATATTACCACTTTGCTTTATGCAAGCCCAAGTTATACCCAACTCTATTAAATAAAATATGTATGAAAAATGTCAATACAAAAAGAGTGGCCCAAAAGGAAAAGGATAATCCAGCAATTGGTTGAGTAAAAATAAATGCGCCGATTACGTAATTGGTTTGATCAAAGGGTATAAAGGCGGTTCCCGGCTTTAATTTTAGTCGTCTTTTTATAAAAGCAAAGAATAAATCTCCAAAAACAATCCCTAAGGCAAGAAGTGCCCCTAATTGAAGGCCCAAAAGAATAGAACTATTTATTCCAATAATGCCAAAGAATGGCAACTTGAAATAGTTATTTGTCCAAAAAAGCAGTTGAAAGAGAAAAAAACAAATCAAAATCTCGCATATTAATCCTCGCCATGTTTTGTGGGTTCCTAATAAGGGGACCCCTTTAAGCATTATTCCCCCATCAATTGGTTTATTTAGTTGGTTTAAAATGTTGAAAGTGTTAGCTAGGGGAGGAAAAGCGTTGGCGATATATGCTGGCAAGAAAAAATAAATACAAGACATTACATACAATAATAATGTAATCATAGCGATATTATGACATATTAATGATTATTTAACAATCTTTTTCTCTTCTCCTCTGATCAAACGTTTTATATTTTCTCTATGGGCCCAATATATTAAAATGACGAAAAATAGGCCTAAAAAGAAATATGGTAATGATTGGGTCTCCAGCCAGAACCAGAAAGGAATAAATAAAATAATTAAAAGATTTGTCAAGCTCATTATTTTGATTAATTTAAGCATAAGAACCCAAATCATTAAGAAAATTAAGGCCTTCCAACCAGTAATGTATATAATGGCTGCAAAAACAGTTGATACTGCCTTCCCTCCCTTAAATTTGAGCCATATAGAGAAAACATGACCAATTACGGGAGCAATTATAACAAAAAACATCTGCCAATCATTAGAAATATAAAAACTTGCTATATATATAGGTAGAAGAGCCTTAAAAATATCTAAAAAAGCCACCAAAAAGGCATATTTAAACCCAAGAAACCTTGAAACATTAGTTGCGCCGGTATTGCCACTTCCCTCTTTCCTTATGTCAATTTTCTTTAATTTACCTATTAAGTAACCAAAAGGTATTGATCCAAGCAAATATCCCAGTATTACAAAGAAAGAAAATGTTATATATTCATTCATATTCTATTATTTATATTCAATGTTCCACGTGGAACATTATTTATTTATTATTTTTTTATTACTTTTTATTATTTATATTCAATGTTCCACGTGGAACATCATCTATTCGTTATTCTGGACACAATGTGGACACAATTTGTCCACTTGGACACTAACTTGGACAATGTGGACACAACGTGGACAACTTGGACATCATTCTGGACACAACGTGGACAACTTGGACATCATTCTGGACAAGAATCTTTCGTCGTTTTTATACTATTGATTTTAAAAATAAAAAAACAAATGTTCCACGTGGAACATTGTTATGAAACCCAGTATTTTTCCTTTGTTTCTTTGTCTTTCCTTAAGACAACTTCAGTTTTGGTCATTTTTGCCTCTTTTGCTAGTTTTTCCATCATTTTTTCGTCTAATTTAGAGATTTCAACTAATCTTTTCTTTAAATATCGCTTATTATTCCTTTTGGGCTCATTTAAAACTTCTTCAAGCAAAATATCAAGAATCATTCCTATTCTAGGCGATGGCTTTAGTTTTAGGGTTTCCATTACCTCTTTTCCATCTATTTTTAGCATTTTAACGGAAATAGGGTCTTTTGAGACCTTTTCAATCATATACTTAAGATGTCTAATCTTGTATGGTTCGGCCTTTGGACACCCAGAACCAATTCTGTCACACATTCTAAGTTGTAATAGTTTTTCTACATTTTCTAGTCCAACGTTTTTAACCAATCGCCTAACTGATGATTCGCCTACTTCATCTACGTTATAGTAGAAAAGGTGATGCCTTACTAGATTTACAATGCTTTTTGCTTCTTTTTTGGGTAATTTGAGGCGATCTACTATTTTTTCTGTCATTTTAGCCCCAACAATTTCATGATTATAAAAGGTTGCTGAGCTTCCAAGCCCTCTTTTTGTCCTTGGTTTGCCGATATCATGCAATAAAGCAGCCATTCTAACGTCAAAATCAAAGTTTTTCTTTATAGAATAGGCTAATGATTCTAAATTGTGCCTATAACAATCATAAATATGGTGTTTGTTTTGCTTTATTTCACAACCCTCCTCTAATTCTGGAAGGATATATGTTAATAAACCGCTATTTCTTAAAGATTCTATGCCCTTTACGGCATTTTCGCTCATTATAATCTTAATTAATTCATCTCTAATCCTTTCTTTTGAGATGTTTTTTAGCAATTCAGCATTATTCTTGATAGCATTAAGGGTTTTTTGTTCAATTTTCCAATCAAAACCTAGCACGGCTTCTAATCTAATGGCGCGCATCATTCTAAGGGCATCTTCAGAAAATCTGTCGTTTGGTTTGTTTACAGTGCGAATAATTTTGTTTTTGATGTCTTTTTGTCCCTCAAAAAGATCAATCATTTCAAAAATTCCATTTTTAGGGGTAATAGCAATGGCATTTATGGTAAAATCACGTCTTTTTAGGTCTTCATCTATTGTTTTTGACCATGTTACCTTGTCTGGGTGACGATTGTCGCTATAAATGGCTTCATTTCTATATGTCGTAATTTCAACAATTTCAAAACCTTCCTGTTTTAAGGGAAAAGCTACCCCAACGGTACCAAAATCATTTTCATAAAATGTTTTAATGTTTTTGTCAATAAAAACTGCTTGGATTTCTTCAGGGGTAGCATTTGTTGTAATATCCCAGTCATTTGGTTCGGCCCCCCTTAATAAATCTCTTGTGCAACCACCGACGATATAGGCCTCAAAGTTTTTCTTTTGAAGTTCCTCTATACAAAAGAGAACTTTTTTAGGAATTAATTTAATATTAATTTTTATCATTTATTAAATATCTTTTTATGTATTTATAATATATTAAATTTCTTGACTTGACAACTATTTTTGTTTTGTTAAGATGTGTTTAGGATAGATAAGCAAGTAAGTTTTTGATTGGTCGGAGATGTCCGACTTTTTTATTAAATTTCTATTATTCATTCTCATAATTATTAGTAAGTAAATAAGTAAAAAATTAATATGGATTTTCAATCATTTTTATCTGCAATAAGTCAGATATCTGAAGAGAAAGGATTATCTTCAGAAAAAATTATAGAAACAGTAGAGCATGCTTTGGCTTCAGCATACAAAAAAGAATATGCTAAAAGGGGACAAATTATTAAAGCAAAAATTAATCCTAAAAATGGTAAAACAGAGTTCTCAAGAATAATGTTGGTAGTAGACGATGCAATGGTTTACATTCCTGAAAAAGCAGAGGGAGAAGAGGAGACATTTAAAGTTGGTAAAAGTTATAGGCCAACAGCAGAAGAACTTAATACCGAAGAGCCAAAAGAAGAAAACACCGAAAGAAGAGTAAGGTACAACGAAGAGAAGCATTTATTAATAGAAGAGGCAAGAAAGAAGGGAGAAAAGGTTGAAGCAGGTGAAGAATTAATTACAATTTTAGAACCAAAAGACGATTTTGGCAGGATTGCTGCACAAACAGCAAAGCAGGTTGTTTTGCAAAAGATAAGAGAAGCAGAAAAAGATATTATTCTAGAAGAGTATAAATCAAAAGAAGGGGAGATTGTTTCCGGAATTGTTCAGAGAATTGAGGGCTCAAATATATATTTTGATATTGGTAAATCACTTGGTGTTTTGCCTCGTGAGGAACAGATAAGGGGAGAGTTCTACAAAGAAGGACAAAGATTAAAATTATACATCTTAAGGGTAGATACTACTCCAAGAGGTCCAGTAATTTTACTTTCAAGAAGTTATCCTAAATTAATATCTAAACTTTTTGAATTAGAGGTTCCCGAAATACAAGGAGGCCAATTAGAAATTAGATCTATTGCAAGAGAGCCAGGATCAAGAACTAAAATAGCGGTAAGCACGCAAAGTGATGAAATTGATGCTATTGGTTCAATGGTTGGACAAAGAGGAGTAAGGGTCACTGCAGTAATGTCAGAATTGGGAGGAGAAAAGATTGATATTATTGAATATAATGAAGATCCAGTAAAGTTCATATTAAATGCATTATCACCAGCAAAAATATCAGATGTTTTAATTGGAGAAAACAATACTGCCACAGTTGTTGTTCCTCAAGATCAATTGTCTTTAGCGATAGGAAGAGATGGACAAAATGTCCGTTTAGCAGCCAAATTAACTGGCTGGAAGTTAGATATTAAGGGAGAGGGCGAGCAAAACGAAGAAGAAGAGCTTGATATTGATGAAGATGAAGAAAATGATAAAGAGACGGCAGACAAAGAAGTAAAAAATGAAGAAAATAAAGAAGAAAATTAATTATGAAATACGAAATCAAAGAAACAACACCAACAAAAAAGAAAGTAGAAATTGAAGTTTCTGCTGAGGACTTTATTGCTTATTACAATCAAGCATTAAAAGAAATATCAGCCGATGCTGAAATCCCTGGTTTTAGAAAGGGTAAGGTTCCAGAAAGCATGGTTGAAAATCGTGTCACCAAAGAAGGTGTTTTGTCTGAAGCAGCAGAAATTGCCATAAGGGAATCATGGAGCAAATTTCTTTTAGAAAGCAAAGAAGAAGCAATCTCTCAGCCAGAAGTAGAGGTCATTAAAATAGCAAAAGATAACCCTCTTATTTTTACGGCTCAATTTGAGATATTGCCTCAAGTTGAATTACCTAAACTTGATTCTATAAAAACAGAAAAAAAAGAAGTAGAAGTAAGCGACCAAGAAATTGACGATGCCATCAAATGGATACAACAATCAAGGGCTAAATACTCAGAAAAAACATCTGGGGCGGAAGATGGTGATTTAGTAGAGTTTGCTTTCTTTTGTTTAAGTATTGAAAATGATCCAGAAAAACAAGATAGAATTGTTTTAGGGAAAGGCCACTATATCCCAGGACTTGAAGAAGCGCTAAAGGGAACAAAGATGGGCGAACAAAAAGAATTTGAAACGCCCGATCCCAGAGAAAAAGATAATAAAGACAAGAAAATTAAAATATCCCTAAAAGTTAACTCTGTTAAAAAAATGGAGTTGCCCGAGGTTAGCGATGAATTTGTTAAGGGTCTTGGCGCCTTTAACACACTAGAAGATCTTAAAAAGGATATTAGAGAAGGGATTAAAAAAGATAAAGAAACAGCAGAAACTCAAAAAGCAAGAGAGGGAGCAATTAAAAAGCTTATAGAAAAAACAAAGATTGAAGTTCCCCAAACACTAATTAAAAGAGAGCAGGACTTTATGTTCAACAACATTAAAGAGAGGTGTTTAGATGAATTGAAAATTACCTTTGATGAATATCTAAAACAAGTTAAGAAAACAGAAGAAGAAATTAATAAAGAACTAGAAAAAACAGCAGAAGAAAAAGTAAGGGGCTTTTTGGTCTTGCATCAAATCATTAAAAATGAGAAAATAGAAGCAACAGAAGAAGAGATTACTCAGAAGATAGAAGAGATGCTTAATCAATATCCCAACAAAGAAGAAATTAAAAAGACAATGGATGAAAAGCAAGTTAAATTATATCTTGAAGATGAAATAAAAAGAGAAAAAGCATTTAAATTATTAGGTTGTTAAAATAAAGAAAAATGTTAATACCAACAGTAATTGAAAAATCACAATCAGGGGAAAGAGCATACGACATATATTCTAAACTCCTTAAAGAGAGAATTGTATTTTTGACGGGTCAGTTTAATGATGCAATGGCAAACTCAATAGTTGCTCAATTATTATACCTAGCATCAAAAGATCCTAAAAAAGACATACAATTATATATTAACAGTCCTGGGGGATCAGTGACGGCTGGGCTAGCAATATATGATACAATGCAATACATTAAGCCCGATGTTTCAACAGTAAGTATTGGTTTATCTGCCTCAATGGGTGCAATGATTTTAGCTTCGGGTGCAAAAGGAAAAAGATATGCTTTGCCTAATGCAGAAATACTTCTTCACCAGGTGATGGGTGGGGCTAGGGGACAGGCATCTGAAATTGAAATTACAGCCAAGCAGATAATAAGAATCAAGGAAGAAATGAACAAAATACTTTCTAAACATACTGGACAACCATTAGCAAAAATAGCCAAAGATACCGATAGAGATTTTTATTTAACAGCCAATGAAGCAAAAGATTACGGGGTTATTGATGAAGTAATTAATACAAAAAGATTTTAATTGACAATAAAAAATTAAAAAGTTAAAATTATAACAATATGAACAAACAAAAAATATCAATCATCGTCTTGTCTTTAATAGTAATAGCTTTTTCAATTTATACTGCTAAAAATATATTTGATTCTTATTCTCTAAAAGTTTTTGAATCAGGATACAGTAATGGATATGTTAAGGCAGTAGAAGAAGTAATTACTTCAGCAAAAGATGAGGCATGCAACGCTTTCTCTGTGTATAATAATGACGAAGAAGTTAATTTGATAAACATTGATTGTCTTTATGGAGAAGAACCAGAGCAAGAATAAAATAGAATCAATAAAAAATATTATTGGTGAAAGAAAAAAGGAGATTATTGTCGTGGCGTTGTTGGCCATGGCGTTAGTCGTCCTTCTTTTTTTTGTAAACAAAAGTCAAGAAATAGGAACAAAAGAAGAAGATAGGGGGCAAAGGGAAATAGACACCATAGTTCAAATGGAAATAGACAGCATTAATCAATTAAGACAAACTGCTAGCGCCAAAGAGACAACAGAAGAAGATATGCAGTCCCAATTAGAAGATGTTGATCAAAAGAGGAACAACTCAAAGACAACTATTACAACAGACGAGGAGATTAAGAACCAGATAGACGCGATTAATGAATTAAGAAAAGCAAGAAAGAATCAGTAACCTTTTTTATCCTTTTCAGAATATTTAAAAATGTCATTTAAGTAAAAATAAAAGAAATTAAATATAAATATGGAAAACAAAATCATAAAAAAGGCAGGAATCTTTATGGGAATAACATTATCCATATTTCTTCTTTCTTACGCCGTAATTGCCTATACTCCTCCAACAAGTAATCCTCCTACTGATAATCTTCCTGAACTAGTTAATACTGGTAGTGATCCTCAATACATTGAGGGATCACTAGATGTAGGAGGTGTTCTTCGTGGAACAGGAACAATACCTAATCCAACAGAAGAGACCCGACCAACTTGCAACGCTTCAACCGAGGGCATGCAGTGGTATGACTACAATTCAAAAGTCCTTTTATTATGTAATGGTACTACTTGGGGGGCAGCAGGAGGCAACATTAGTTGTGCTGAATTGCCCCAAGGCGGAGAGTGGATTGACTCAGGTCTTGGTTTTTGTGTTATGAAATACGAAGCAAGAAAAGCAGCGGGAGATATTGCCTCTTCTAATCCCACCGATCCTGTCTGGGTTAGTATCAGTCAAACAGCAGCAAGAAGTGCCTGCCAAGCAATCGGAGCTCAATTAATCACCAATGCTCAATGGACTGCTTTAGCACGAAACATTGAAACAACTGCCTCAAACTGGAGTAATGGCGTAGTCGGAAACGGAACTCTTTCTATTGGTTGGGCAAATACTAGTAATACTGTCGTCGCCACATCAACCGGACCATCTTGTCTCTACAACACCGGAACAAACGCTTGTGGCTCAACTGGGACACATCTCTACAAAAGAACTCATACCTTAAGTAACGGTCAAACTATATGGGACTTGTCTGGTAATGTCTGGGAATGGAACAACGATGCTTGTAGTCAAACAAACTGGCACAATAGTGCTTGGATAGAATGGAATACTGTTGCCTTGTCCGACTACGAAAAAACAAATGCTGGTTCATTAGGTAATTATACTTCTGCTAATGGCGCAGGACGATATTATGGCTGTACTGCTAACAGTAATGGGTTCATTCGTGGTGGCGATTGGAGCAATGGCGACTACGCAGGCGTGTTCTCGCTGGATTTGCGCTATGCGCCGTCTCTTTTGGACACGACCGTCGGGTTCCGCTGCACGGTAACACCGTAGATATCTAACAATCTACCTCCATCCAATTGAGAAGCGAAGCGAAACAATTGGGTGGAGTTGACCCTTTTACTGGAAAGTTAGGAAACGGGACTTGATAGTAATTAGACAAAAAACGGAGACAAGAAAAGAAAAAAAGAAAAGATAAATGGAAAAAAACAATCAAAAGAAAAAAGGAACTAGCTTAAAAAGGAAACATATTTTTTCTTTCTTTTGTCTTTGTCTTTCTTTTTTTCTTTTTGGTTTAGTTGATTTTGCTTCAGCAGAGGGGACATATAATATGGGGGGTTATGCTTGGTCAAGTCGCATTGGTTGGATTAATTTTAGTTGTGAAAACGAAGATGAGTGCGCAACAAGCAATTTTGGTGTGAATGTTGGATTAGATAATGTTTTAACCGGTTATGCCTGGTCGGGTGAGGCCGGTTGGATTAGTTTTAATACGCCGGACTTAACAGGGTGTCCAAGTGGAACCTGTAATGCAACTCTAAGCGATAACAAAATTATTGGTTGGGCCAAGATAATTAATTCTAGTGATGGTTGGATAAGATTGGGGCCACTTGATGTGAGTGGAACTGATTACGGAGTATATGTTAACGGTCAAGATGTTTTTGGTTATGGATATTCTAGTGTCGCTGGTTGGGTTAGTTTTAATTGCGTGAATGATAATAGTTGTGCAACAAGTAATTTTGGTGTGGTATATGAAGATGGGGAAGTGGTTGAATGGGATGGAAATGTAACTGGTTACGCCTGGTCAGACAATATCGGCTGGGTTAGTTTTAGCTGTGCCAACGATAATAGTTGTGCAACAAGTAATTATGGAGTAAATATCACAGAAGAAGGATTGTTAGAGGGTTATGCCTGGTCAGACAATATCGGCTGGGTTAGTTTTAATGCGTCGGACTTAACAGGGTGCCCAAGTGGAACCTGTAGTGCAAATTTAGTGGGAAGTAAAATTGTAGGATGGGCAAAACAAATTAGTGATAGCGAAACTGGTTGGATAAAATTGGGGCCGATAGATATTGGGGAGACTGATTATGGACTATATACTAATTCGGGATACATTCTGGGATGGGCTTGGTCAGATGCATTTGGTTGGTTGAGTTTTAGTTGTGAAAACGAAGATGAGTGTGCAACAAGTAATTATGCGGTAAAGTATGGCTCTAATGTGGTGGTTGATAATCTTGCTGCGGATATAAACTACTGTGGACATGATAGTTTAGCAACGGTAAATGATGGTTTGTCAATTACTTTCAGCTGGGACTTTACAAGCGACTATTCTCAGAGAGGATATAGTTTTCAAATTGCAACTAATGCAGAGTTTAATTCTCCATTTAGCGTTAATGCAACAACATCTTCAACTTCATATATTTTAGATTTAGAGGGCTCTGCTTGGAATGGAGAACAATTGAATTGGGGTGGAACATATTATTGGAGAGTCAAGGCAACAAACATTGCTGGTAGTTCTTCTGCTTGGGCAGATGGATCTTTTACGATAGATAGAACGCATGGTTCTCCTTGGGCAAAGGCAAGTTTTTCTCCTCAACAGATATTACCCGAAAGACCAATTACTTTTGATGCCTCAGAGTCGGTAGTTTATGATGCTAGCACGCCAACATATTACTGGACATTTGAGGGAGGTGATCCTGCAACTTCAGAAAATGTAGATGAAGTAGTTGTCTTTAATACAGAAAGTGATTTTACAACCGTTTTAAGAGTAACTGATGGAACTGGTTATTATTGTGAAAAGTCAGCAGATGTTAACGTTATTCCTTTTAATCCGATATGGAGAGATGTTTCACCTTTTTAATGTCAGCATTTAATATTCCATAAATACAAGAAATATATATGAATAATTTAATCAAAAATCTCGCAATCTTTACAGGAATATCTTTTTCCATATTCCTTCTCTCCTTTATCGTCCTTGCATGGGACGGCCCTCAAACAAGCCCTCCTACTGGCAATACCCCCAAACCAATCAACGCAGGAACAGTAGGAACGTCTCAAAGAATAGAGGGTGCCCTTAATGTCGGGGGAGTGTTAGTAGGAGACACAGGAGTAATTCCTAATGCGACAGAACAAACAATACCAACTTGTAATTCTTCAACCGAGGGCATGCAGTGGTATGACTACAATTCAAAAGTCCTTTTATTATGTAACGGTACTACTTGGGGGGCAGCAGGAAGTAATCTTTGCGCTGAATTGCCCCAAGGCGGAGAGTGGATTGATTCCGGTCTCGGTTTCTGTGTTATGAAATACGAAGCAAAAGAAGTGGGTGGTCTTGCTACATCTACTCCCACAGGCAATCCTTGGATAAATATCAATCAAGATCAAGCAAGAACTGCCTGCCAAGCAATTGGAGCTCAATTAATCACTAATGCTCAATGGACTGCCTTAGCACGAAACATTGAAACAACTGCCTCAAACTGGAGTGATGGCATAGTTGGTAGTGGAGTCCTTGCTCGTGGCTGGGCTGCTCACGTATCCTATGGTGACTCTTGGACTAACACCAATGTTGCTTCCTCAACCGGACCATCTTGTCTCTACAACGATGGAGCGGATATTTGTAGTTCAACAGGGAACCATCTCTATAAAAGAACTCATACCTTAAGCAATGGTGAAACCATTTGGGACTTGTCTGGTAATGTCTGGGAATGGAATAACGATACTTGTAGTCAAACAAACTGGTATAGCGGTGCTGCTTGGATAGAGTGGGATAATGATGCCTTGTCTGACTATGAAAAAACAAATGCTGGTTCATTAGGTAATTATACTTCTGCTAATGGCGCAGGAAGATATTATGGTTGTATCGCCAACGGTAATGGGTTCCTCCGTGGTGGCAATTGGAACTATGGCGACTACGCAGGCGTGATCACGTTGGGTTTGGGTGATGCGCCGGCTGATTTGATCACGAGCGTCGGGTTCCGCTGCACGGTAACACCGTAGAAGACGTCTAAATTATTTTAAAAAAGAAGCCCTTGCTATCACAGGGGTTTTTTGTTATTATAATCTTGTAAAGATTAACATTGAATTTTTGGTAATATAATCTGGAATTAAAATCAAGAACCTTGAAATTAAAATATTGATAACAAATCACACGATTATTTTTGTGCCAAATTTTCATATCAAAAATATGGAAACACAAACAATCATAATAGTAGTGGCAATAGCGCTATTATTAGGTGGAGTGGTTGGATATTATATCCGACAATCTATTGCAAGAAAGCGTGCTGGGACGATTGAATCAGAGCTTAGCAAGAAAATAGCTCAGACAAAACAAAGTGCAGAGGAAATAATCAGCAAGGCCAAAGAAAAAGCAGAGGAGATAGAAAAGAAAACGTCGGAAGATTTGGAAGAAAGACAGAAAATAGTAATTAAGGCAGAAAATCGTCTATTCAAAAGAGAAGAAGAAACTGAAGAAAAACAAAAAGAGGTAACAGTAAAAGAAAAGGAAGCAAATGAAAAATTGGAGAAGTTGAGAGAGATAAGGGATAAAATAGAAGAAAAGAAAGCAGAGATTATTAGCAAACTAGAAAAAGTAGCTGGGTTAAGTAGGGAACAGGCCAAAGAAGAGTTGTTAGAAAGAACAGAGAGAGAATATGAAGCAGAGGTCTTAGAGAGAATAAGAAAACTTGAAGAAAAAGGAGTGGAGCAATATGAGAGAAAAGCAAAAGGAATTATTGCTTCAGCGGTTCAAACATATGCACTATCACAAGCCCAAGAGATTATGACATCATCTGTTGTTTTGCCAACGGAAGATATCAAGGGCAGAATTATTGGAAAAGAAGGAAGAAACATTCGTGCCTTTGAAAAAGCAGCAGGTGTTGAATTAATTGTTGACGAAACACCTGGAATGGTTATTATCTCCAGTTTTAATCCAGTAAGAAGAGAAATTGCTAAAATTACGCTAGAAAAACTATTAAGAGATGGTAGAATTCAACCAGCAAGAATAGAACAAGAAATTGAAAAAGCAGAGGAGGAGGTTAACAAGAAGATAAAGGAAGCGGGAGAGGCAGCTGTTTATGAAGCAGGGGTATTGGACTTGCCTGAAAAATTAATTCATATATTGGGACGTCTTCAATACAGGACAAGTTATGGTCAAAATGTATTGGGTCATTCTTTGGAAGTGGCTCATTTAGCCAGCGCAATTGCTTCAGAAATAGGGCTAAATGTATCTCTTGCCAAAAAAGCAGGATTATTGCATGACATTGGAAAAGCTCTTGACTATAAGATAGAAGGGTCTCATACTGATATTGGCGGTAAGATATTAGAGAAATTTAACATTGATCCCGCAATAATTTCAGCAGTAAAGTCACACCACGAAGAATATCCTTATGAAAGTTTAGAAGCGATGGTTGTTCAAGCAGCTGATCAAATATCAGGCGCTAGACCAGGAGCAAGAAAAGATAGTATTGAAAACTATCTAAAACGACTAGAGGATTTAGAAGACATTGCTAATTCCTTTAATGGGGTAGAGAAGTCATTTGCAATACAAGGAGGGCGGGAATTAAGAATCTTTGTAAAGCCAAAAGAAATAGATGACTTAACAGCGCATAAGTTAGCACGAGAAATAGCTCAAAAAGTTCAGAACGAATTAAAGTATCCAGGAGAGATAAAAGTTGTGCTTATAAGAGAATCAAGAGTAATAGAGTATGCTAAATAAAGGTCGAAATAAAACATATAATAATATATACTAATATGACAAAAGAAGACATTATTGAAGCAATTGTTAAAAAAACAGCTATCACAAAGAAAGATGCTTCAGAAGCATTAGCAACTGTTCTAGAAGAAATTACAAAAACATTGTCAAAGGGAGGTGAGGTTACTCTAACTGGCTTTGGATCATTCAAAGTTGGTGCAAGAGCAGCAAGAGAAGGAAGAAACCCTAAGACAGGAGAAAAGATCAAGATCCCTGCAATGAAAACACCAAAGTTTAAGGCAGGAAAAGGATTGAAAGACGCTGTTAGATAAAATTAAAAGCAGGAGCCACCTTTCGGGGTGGCTTTTTCTTTTTGACAAAAATAAATAGTAAGCTATAATTATATTATTAGAAAAATAAACTTATTTAATATGAAAAAAAACAACATCATAATCTTCTCTCTCTTGCTTCTCCTAACTATTGGAATAGTTACTTTCAATTATTCTAACCAACTAGTTGTTCTCTTTGTTGAAGGAGCAGCTCCTAATCCAGGACACTCTTTACTACAAATAGAAGGATCGGAAAACCTAGCAACCAAAGACTATGTTGGTACTGCTATTAATAATATTGGTATAGGCAATTATGCTCCAACATCAAGAACTATCTCAACAGGAAGTGGTTTATCAGGAGGAGGCGATCTTACAGCTAACAGAACATTAACTGTTGACTCAACCGTAGTAAGAACAACAGGCAATCAAACCCTAGCAGGAACTAAGACATTCTCTTCTAATGTTGTAGTCCCAGCAACACCAACTGCTGCTAATCACGTAGCGACAAAGGATTATGTTGATGGGAAATCTATTCCTTCAGGAATGATCGCGATGTTCGACGCGTCCTGTCCAACGGGCTGGACACGAGTATGAGCTAGACGGACGCTTCCCTCTTGGGGCAAGCACGTGTGGTGGCACAGGAACTGCTGGTAGTCATACACATAATACTGGAACGGATTATGGTATAGAACGCGGAGCAGCCGCAAACATACCCTATATAAACGTTATCTGGTGTAGAAAAAACTGATTTACCGTAATTTCCTAGCCCAAGGGTCAACCCTTGGGCTTTTTCTTTGTCTTTTTTTGGTTTAACTAAGAAAATTGATTTGCAATAAGGAGGCGAGCTCTTTATTTATCTCTCTTTTATCCTACTTTATCTTCCTTCCTTTCCTTTTTCTTCTTTACCACTTTGCTTTCATTTTTCACTATCTGCATTTCAATCTTCTTAACTAAACTGGTTAGCTCCTTTAATTGGTTCAATATCTCTTCTTGCCTATATTTAAGCTCAATATGCTCTAAATTATTCCAATTAGGTTGAGTTATTAACCTACCACTTTTAGTTGTCTTTTTGCTTCTTTTTTTAGAAATATGTCTTTTTTCATGACCATATCTTATATCCACAAGCGATTTCAACCCAATACTTTTGATTGCTTCATTAGTCAGGATTAGGTTTCCTTGTTTGTTTTTGCTATCTTTGTTTCTACTCAAATATCTTCTTAATCTCATGCGAATAAAAGAATCAAGAGCTTGAAAGTCTTGTGTGCAAGAAGCATGCTTGTAGTAGTGTCCAAATCCAAGTATTTTGTTATTCAATAATTTAATAATTGCCTCCTTGGGTTTCTTTTTAGTAAGATGGGTTATTTTAATAATTCTATTCTTGAAATCACTAATCTTGCTTTCTTTAATAGTAAAGTGTCCTGCATAGAAATTAAAACCAATAAAGTTAACTTTGTCTTTGTGAAATTTACCTGACTTCAATTTCTTTTCATTTATCTCTAAGTTTAATCTTTTTAATTCTGGGCTCACTATCTCTTTTAGGATCTTTTCTGGTTCATTTTTGTTTTTACAGAAAATAATATAGTCATCTACTTGCCTTAAGAATGGTCGAGGTAATAATAAATCCAAATTAAGAAGAAAAATACAAGAGAGCACATATGAAAGGGAAGATCCTATTGATATTCCTTTACCGTATGGAGATGAGTTTAAATATTGAAGAATATCTTTTAGATATTTTTTCATTCTTCTTGAGGGTGAATTTCCAAAGATTGATTCTATTTCTTTACTCAGTGTTTCATGGCAAATTGATGGATAATAAAGACGAATGTCAAACTTTAAGAAATAGGGATATGATGTTGACTTCTCTTTAATGAATTTCAGCTTTTTGTAAGGAATTGATTGAATTAGATAATGTTCCGGAAGTTTTTCTTTTAATCTTGGTTTAATTTTTCTAAGAAGGAATTCTGCGAAAACTCTTTCTTCTTTTTGAAGATTAATTGATCTGTAATAGGGGAGATTATTTGTATTTTTTGCCATATGTTTTTATTATTTGATAATTATCATCAAATAATATTACATCTAAAGTAAAGATCTTATCTTATAAAGCTTCCTTTACAAACTAGATTTAGATAGGCAATTCCACCCCTAATTGTTTTAATAGAAAGTCGTATAAAATAACTGATAAAATAGCAATAAATATCATCGTCCAGAGCCTATAATGATGTTTTTGTTTTTTGTATAAATCTCTCTCTGAGTGTTTTGCCTTGTCTATTAGTTCATCTCCAAATTGAATAGACATAAAGGTTCCTATACAAGACACTACTATAATAGCCCAAAAGGGGAATGGTTGTTCTAATATGTGTTTAAAGAAAATAAGGAGGTCTGTTTTCGTATAGACCTCCGGACGAAAGAAAAAGGCATAGAAATTTAATAGAATAGTAACCACCCAAACGGCTATTTCTGAGAATAACATCCTTATGCTTGTAATAAGTCGCAAGGGAAAATCAAGCAGAAATCCAGCATCTGCAATAGGGGTGCAGAGTACAAAAAAAGACCAAGAAAGAATTGCAACAAGAAAGCCATCTTCAAGTCCATATTTCGTTGCAATAAAGATAAAGTATCCTACAAAAAGAAACAATACTAATAGAAACTTTGCTAGTACGCTCTTTTTAGTTTCATGTTTTAGAACATCAGGATAATTAACTTTAGGAAGTTTTATTTTCATATAACTATGATATTAAGCAGTGGGAAATTTTGAACTTTGCAATTGGTGGACCTGCGGGGAATCGGACCCCGATTAAATCCATGCCATGGACTTGTGATACCATTACACTACAGGCCCTTTTAAACTGTGTCCCCGAAAGGAATCGAACCTTTATCTAGAGCTTAGGAGTCTCTTGTTCTGTCCATTGAACTACGGGGACTTTCTTTGCTGATATTATCATAATTGGTTGTTGTTATCAATATATTTTTATGTTAAAATGTTTTTAATGAAAACAAAAAAATCACCAATTGTAGAAATAGCAAAAAAAGTTTGTCCTGCGGTTGTTACAATAATTGCATCAAAGGACTTACCCAAAATAGAGGACTTCTATTTCCTTCCTTTTCAAGGAGAAAAGGTGGCCTTTCCTAAAAGTTTAAATAATGAAAAGCAAAAGACAAAGATAGGGGGCGGTTCTGCTTTTGTTGTTTCCAAAGATGGATATATTTTAACTTGTAATCATGTTGTTGAAGATATTGAAGCAGATTATACTGTTATTTTTGATCCAGATAGAATGTATAAAGCAGAGGTTTTGTCTCGCGATCCATTAACGGACACAGCCATTCTTAAAATTAAAGACAAAGATAATTTGCCATATTTAAAATTAGCTGATTCTGATGAGGCCGAATTAGGCGAATCTGTCATCGCAGTAGGGAATCCCTTAGGAGAATTTGAGGATACCCTTTCAGCAGGCATTATTTCTGGCTTAAGTAGGAAAATAACGGCGTATAATAATAATCAACTTAATACCAAGTCAACTTGTTTAAGAGGCCTTATTCAGACAGACGCAGCAATTAACCCAGGAAATTCAGGTGGACCATTAGTTAATATGGACGGTGAGGTTGTTGGTATTAATACAGCAATGGTGGTGGGGGCAGAAAACATTGGCTTTGCTTTACCAATTAATTACATTAAAGATGACCTAGCAGAAGTAAAAAGAGAAGGTAAAATTAAAAGACCTTATTTGGGAGTAAAATATGTAATGTTAAATGAGCAGGTTGCTAGAGAGAATAAATTGAATTGTACTTTTGGAGCTCTTGTCGTTAGGGAAATGTTTGGTGAACCAGCTGTTGCTAGGGGATCAAGTGCAAATGATGCTGGAATTAAAGAATACGATATTATTTTAGAAATTAATGGGCAAAAGGTTAATGAAGACAACACTCTTAATGATATATTAAGCAATTGTATGGTGGGAGAGAAAATAACAATTATGGTTTTAAGGGGAGATAAGGAGATTTTGCTAGAAACAATACTAAAGGAAAGAAAATAAAAAGATGCACATTAATGCATCTTTTTTGAGCAAGAACGTATTATTAGGGTTGCAGTATTTCTTCTGAATTACCATTAATTGAAATTATAACTTTACTAATATCGTTAAATTGCAATAGAGTTTTTTCAATTTGGTTTCTAATAGCAATAACTGTTGCCGAACCAGCCACGCCTTCTTGAAGTTTCTCATTGAAATCAACGCGTGCGATACCATCAATTATAATTAAATCATAAACAACTGTTCCTGGGTTAATCATTGAAAAAATACCGCTTTCTGCTTCTTCTTCTGTTGGTCCGTTAAGAAGTTCATTTAATGTAGATAGGGCATAAGAGATTCCTTCTTCCCGATGGATTATTCTTTTCTTCTCAACCAATTGTTCTTGTTCGCTGGAAATGTTTAGAAAATAAATGCTTACTTCTTTGTCTTCTGGAACAACATTGATTATTGTGTTGTTTAATTCATCATATCTTCCATCTGTGACGGCGCTTTTTATTTCGTTATCTTCAATAATGATTTCAATTATATGAGGTGTTATTACTGTTGCCAATACTTGGCTACTTCGGTCTCCATATCCAGAAGAGGTTGATTGAAATGCAAAGTACATCTTGTCGTTTTCTTTATTCAAGAAAGTTAAGTTTTCACCATCAAATTTGTATGTAGACGAATTATTAACTATCCAATCTTCAGCTATTTTTTGTGGGTCAATTTGTTCTTCCGGTGCTTTCCAAAAGATTATGAATCCTACAATAATAGCAACAAAAATGATTAGCCATATAATTTTATTGTTCATATTTTTATAATTATTATTCTTTTAGAAAATTTTAACATAGTATTATTAAAAATAGAAGTATTTATAAAAATTATTGTTTATTGTATTATTATGATGGTAAAAATGATTGTTGATATTAGTGGGGCGCTCATTGACGGTTATTATCCCGATGAGCCAACAGGAGAGATACTCATCCAAATGGTTGATTATCTCATGCTGAAAGAGGATGTCGAACAAATCATTTATTTAAAGAAAATAAGAAAAACTTTAGAAGAGGAGGGCCTTGTCTTAATAGAAAAACTATAAGCAGGCCCTTTTTAAATTTCTAATAATCAAAGTTTTTATATTTTAAAAATATTGAAAATAGATTATAATATGAGTATGAGAAAAAATGTTATTATTTCTACAATTCTCTTGGTTTTATTTTTAGGATTTATTTTCTTTAATTTTTGGGAATACAACAAGAAGGTTAACGCAGAATTAAATGAGGAAACTAATGGAGCGATACTATTTTATGGAATTAATTGTCCCGCTTGTGAGGTGCTAGATCAGTTAATGGAATCTCAAGGTATTAATGAAAATTCATACGAACACAAAGAAGTTTATTATAATCAAAAAAATAGTAAAGAATTAATTGCCAAGGCAGGGGAGTGTGGATTAAATACTTCTTCAATATCTATTCCTTTTTTGTGGGTAGATGGACTTTGCTATGTTGGGGTTGAGCCGATTATTAATTATTTTGAACAGCAGGCGTATGATTAAAAAATTAATAACAATTTTATTTATTTTCTTTTTCTCTTTTACTCAAAAAGCATTAGCAGTTTGCCCTGTTTGTACGGTTGCTGTTGCTTCAGGAGTCGGGGTTTCTCGTTCTTTGGGTGTAGATGATTTGATTATTGGTTTATGGATAGGAGGATTGATTACGTCAATGATTATGTGGTCCCTTGATTGGTTGAAGCAAAAGAATATCAAATTTAAATTTATGGGCACGATAATCACGATAATATATTTCGCCCTAATTATTGTTCCTCTTTTTGCTATGAATATGGTTGGAGATCCTGCAAACATATTTTGTGGTTGTGGATTAGACAAATTATTGGTTGGGATAATTGGGGGATCAATTGCATTTTGGTTTGGTGCTAGTTGGTATGAATATCTAAAAGAGAAAAATAATAATAAGGCGTATTTTCCTTTTCAAAAGGTAGTGATGCCAATTTTACCAATAATAATTTTAAGCATAATGTTTTACTTTTTAACAAAATAAAAATATGAATAACAAAATAGAAAATTTAGAAGAGTTTATAAAAAAGGTTGATGATATGAAAAAGCAAGATAAGATGGACTTATCATCAGATCAAGATCTTACAATAGCAATAATGAATCTTGTTTCTATCGAAGAACACTTCTTTTTTACAGGTGCCAAATTGGGTAAGACAGAATACTACGATATGATTAAAGATGTCCGAGAGATGAGAAAGGAATTATTGCAAAAGATCATTAAAGAATATGAAGGGGAAGTGTGGTGCATTTCTAAACATTTACTTGCTGCCAGTTATCGCTTGATGGAAGTGGGAACTAAGCAACTAGGAATTGATAAAAAGAAAGAGGCCTATGATTTTTTTGGCAAAGCATATAATCTTTATTCTCTTTTTTGGGGGCTAAACTTGAAACTTCTTAATGTAGGAGATATTAAAAAAATAGATGATAATGCAATAAATAAAGAAGACAAAGAAAAAAAGGGCTTTATGGGCAAAATGGGGGAGTTAGTTAAAAAAGCAATTGATTGTTGTATTGAGTGATTAATAATCAAGACCCCTAAACTTTAAATAGTATTCTTTAAGAGTTTGCTCATAGAGATTTACTGACTCTGAGTTTTTAACATAGTCAATTAATTGAGAAAGGCGATTTTCAAATTCTTTTTCGGCAAGAAAAAGTTCATCTTGAAAAGATACAGGTGGTCTAAAATCAAGAAAATATTGTCCTCTTAAATATCCAATAACGTTAACACATGAAATTAGTTTGGGTAGGGTCGTCGCAACTCTTATATGGTCTTTTTGTGATTTATCGTTTTCAGTTTTTTGCATTTCTTGTTCAACTAAAAAGCAGTATTGTTCAAAAAGAATCTTATATTCCTCTTCATTATTAATTTTTTCCAAGTTTTCCATAGATATAATATTAATTATTATTAATTTATTATAGCTTATAATCTTTGAAAAATAAAACTCATGAAGCAGAATTAGCTAGCTTTAATCAAAAGACAAAGCTTTTTTTAGGGAGGTGAATTACTATAGATATGTATGACAAATTATTCAGAGAATATAAAGAAAAGCAACAAGGATTATTATTTAAGATGAAGCAATTAGATAATGCTGATAAAAAGTATTATATCACTGCAAATACAATACTTTCTTTAGCCCAAAGGGCTCATCAATTATTTAAAAGTTCAGAACCAGAAGAAAAGAGGCAATTTATCAATTTTGTATTTCAGAACTTGAAATTAGATGGTAAAAATCCTTTATTTAAAACAAAAGCACCCTTTGAAAGGGTGCTCGAGTATCAAGATACTCACAATTGGGGTCGGTTACGTGATGCATTCAGAACCTTGGATTGGGATGGAATTAAAGAAGATACTGTACAAACTATTGACTTAAATTATATCTTAGATATAATATAAATATACACGCCTCAACCAGCCGAAAGGTCCGTTGAGGTTTTTATTAAATAAATTATGTCTATGAAAAGAATTTTACTTATAGACGGAGAAAATTTAAAAGGTAAGATTAGGGCAGTTTTTGATATTCAAAAAGAAAGTGAGTTTGTTTGGCATAATTATAACTTCAAAGGACTTTTTGAGAAAATTTTTGAAGATGTAGAGATTGATGAAATATGGTTTTATTTTGCCCGTATAAAAGTTCATCATCAAAGTATTGAAAAATCTAAACAATTAATAGAAGAGCAAAGACTATTAAAGACGCACTTAGAGGGGAGTGGTTTTAAGGTCATTATGGCTGGAAGCGTACGAGGGAATATTGATAAAAATGGTATTTTAATTTTTAAAGAAAAGGGAGTGGATGTAAGAATAGGAGTAGATATGGTTGTTTTGGCTTCTGATAGAAAGTTTGATTCAATAATTTTAGGTAGCTCTGATTCTGATTTACAACCTGCCATTAAGGAGGTTGTTAAAAGAGGAATCGAATGTATCTATCTTGGATTTGAAATTAAGCCCAATAAAGGAATGACATACACAACATCAAGAGCTATTCTTATTAGAAATTCAGAAGTTATAAAATTTAAAAATAAAAACGCCTAAATGGCGTTTTATTTTTCGCTGGGTGACTAACGGGATTTGAACCCGTGCAAACACCTCCACAGGGTGTTGTGCTACCACTACACCATAGCCACCAAGAATTGTGTCCCCGGCGCGAATCGAACGCACAACCTACAGATTAGAAGTCTGTCGCTCTGTCCTATTGAGCTACGGGGACATACATATTTAATAACAAAAATATCAGTAAAAGGCAAGCAAGTTTTTTGACGTAAAAAAAGAAAGGTGATATAAGTTAATGTATAACGGGGTATAGTGAAACGGCTATCACGAGTCCTTTGGGAGGATTTATTCTGAGTTCGAATCTCAGTACCCCGAAGGCAAATGCGAGTGTAGCTCAATGGTAGAGCGACAGCCTTCCAAGCTGTACATGAGGGTTCGATTCCCTTCACTCGCTCCAATGAAAAAAGTTGCCGTCGTTGGTGGCGGAGTCATAGGTCAATATATTTCTTGGAAGTTAAGCGGAGCAGGTTACGATGTTTCTGTTTTTGACTATAGAAAAAAAGAAAACTTGAAAGACAAATCCTGTTCAGTTTTGGTCTCGGAAAGAATAAAAGATTTTATTCCTATTACTGATGATATAATAGAAAACACAATAAATTATTGTGATATTAACTTTCACAAAAGAAAAACTACTCTTCGATTTAATCCATCTCATTTAGCTCTTGATAAGGAAAAATTGATGAATTTGCTTTTAGAATTAAATAAAGAAAGCGGAACAAGTTTTTTCTTTGAAACAAGGATAAAAGAGATCCCCAAGGGTTTTGATTATGTTGTTGGTTGTGATGGCGCTGATTCTATAATTAGGAAATTAATGAACCTTAAAAGCCCTCAAATTAAAATAGGTGTTCAATGGCTTATCAACACAAAGGATAATTCAAAAACAACAGAGACCTTTCTTAAAAATGATGGTTTTTCGTGGAGAATACCTAGGGGCAAAAATATTGAATGTGGCTTTTTTGGCAAGAGCGAAGAAAGAGGAGAAAATATGAAGGGAGCATTAATTCCTTCTCCACGATGCCCATTGATTAATGCGGGTTTAATTTTTTCAAATATAGACAATGTTGTTTTATGTGGTGACTCAATGGGATTAACAAAACCATGGAGTGGGGGAGGGATAATATGGAATCTTTATGCTGCTAATATGTTAATTAAAAACTTCCCTGATTTTAAAAAATACAAAAAAGACATAGTTAAATTTTTTTGGTGGAAAATACTAAAAGGAAAAGTTCTTAATTGGATTGTCCATTTTTTGGGCAGATATTTCCCATATATTATACCCAGAAGAATAAATTATGATAATGATTTTTCGGTTGCTTTTACTTCTAAAAAGTGATAGGGTTATTTATATTAATCTATGTTTTTATTTAACAAAAAAATTAGAAAAATAGAAAATGTAGAAGATGCAGCTAGGAAAATTGAAGAACTAGAGCTAGAAATAAAAAAGCTTTCTTTAGAAATTGATAAAATAAAAAAAGAAAGTGAACTATATATCCAAAAAGCAAAGTTGATAAGATATAATCCCTTTAACGAGATGGGTGGTGATCAGAGTTTCACTTTGGCACTACTAAACAAAAATAACGATGGAATAGTTGTTACATCAATTTTTAATCAAGAAAAGAGCAGGGTTTTTGGAAAGGAGATATCAAAAGGAAAATCAACCTATCAATTAAGCACTGAAGAGGATAGCATTATTGACGAAATGAAAAGGCATGGAAAAGAAAAACAAAACAATTAATCGTCCGCCGGTAGTTGTCATCTTGGGACATATTGATCATGGCAAAACATCCTTATTAACCGCAATAAGGGATTTTAAGGTTTTAGAAAAAGAATCAGGGGGAATCACTCAACACGTTGGAGCATATCAAGTAATTCACAATGAAAAGAAAATTACCTTTATTGATACTCCTGGGCACGAATCATTTTCAGCAATTAGGGCTAGGGGTTCTAACTTAGCGGATATTGCTATTTTAGTTATTGATGCTGTAGAGGGAGTAAAAAAACAAACAAAAGAAGCGATTGATCACATTAAAAAATCAGGTGTTTTAACAATAGTTGCTTTTAATAAAATGGATAAGCCAGGCGCTGATCCTGAAAAAGTTAAACAACAACTATATAAAGAAGATGTTTTAGTTGAGTCGTATGGAGGCACAATTCCATCAGTAGAAATATCAGCTCTAACAGGAAAGGGGATTACTGATTTATTGGATATGATTTTATTGGTTGCGGAAATGGAAGACCTAAGGGCAGAAACAGAAAAAATAGAGGGAGTTATCATAGAATCATATATGGATTCACAAAAAGGTCCGACATCAACTGTTTTAATTGAAAAAGGTATTTTGAAAAGAGGTGACTATGTTGGAACTGATTCATCTGTTGGTAAAATTAAAAACTTGGGTGACTTTTTGGGAAAAAAAATAGAAGAAGCAGGGCCATCTGATCCTGTTGTAATAATTGGTTTTGAAAATGTTCCTATGGTGGGGGAGAGAATGTATGTTTATTCAAGTATTGATGAGGCAAAGTTGAGATTAAAAGTAAAAAGCAATGGAATTAAAATGGATGAAAATTCTAATGAAGATAAAAAATATCTTAACTTGATAATAAAGGCAGATGCTCTTGGTTCTATAGAGGCGATTAGAGAGATATTGAATATATTGCCTCAAGAAACGGTTGGTATAAGAATAATAAAGGCAGAAGTTGGTAACGTTTCAGAAAGCGATGTCAAATTAGCCAAGGGTGGCAATGCAGTAATTTTATCTTTTAGAACAAAAATAGATAAAATAGCCGAGATTGCGTCAGAGAAAGAAAAAACCAAAATATGCGAGTTTAATATAATTTATGAATTGTCTCAAAAGGTTAGAGAACTAATGGAAAGAAAGTTAGTTAAAGAAAAAGAAAGAACAGAGTTAGGTAGGGTTGAAGTTTTAGCAATTTTTAGAACAGAAAAAAATAGACAAATTGTGGGAGGAAACGTTGTTGATGGAGAGGTGACTAAAAGTGCAATGTTAGAAATAATGAGAGATGGTGAAAAAGTTGGCTCAGGAAGAATTGTGGGACTTCAAATAGCGAAAAAAGATTGCGACGTCGTTAAAAAAGGAAAAGAGAGCGGAATACTTTATCAAGGGAATGAAAAAATTAAAGAGGGCGACGAACTTATTATATATAAGGAAGAATATATTAAAGAGCAATTATGAATCCAAGGATTGACAAAGTTAATAATTTGATAAAAAAAGAATTAGGAAATATCCTCCTAAAAGAAGTAGATATTTTCCCAGGGACATTAATGACCCTAACAAGGGCTGAATGTACCCCTAATTTATTTGAATGTAATGTTTTTATTTCTGTTATTCCTGAAAATAGTATTGATGATATAATGAACTTGCTTAATAGAAATATATACAACATTCAGCAAATAATGAATAAGAAAATAAAAATGAGGCCGGTTCCCAAAATAGTATTTTTAAAAGAAACGAAAACAATAGAAGCGCAAAAGATAGAAAAACTTTTATTAAGTATTGAAAAAAAAGATTAAAATTGCTATTCTTGTCTTACGGCGTGGTGGCCAAGCAGTAAGGCAAGAGTCTGCAAAACTCTTATACGCGGGTGCAATTCCCGCCCACGCCTCCATACGCCTCGGTGCTGGAATTGGTATACAGGGCGGACTTAAAATCCGCTGGTCCTAGACCTTGAGGGTTCGAGTCCCTCCCGAGGCACAAAAAAGCACGCTTTAAAGCGTGCTTTTCTTTATATCTCTAATATCTCAATGTATGCTTCTTTTATGCCAAATTCTTTTGCTTCTTCTGTGGTTTCAAACCAGATGTCTATCCAATATGGCCCCTTTCTTTTATTCATTCTATCTTCTACGACAAAAATTTTATCGCCAAAATATTCAGGTATCTTAATTTCTGTTCCAAAAGGAAGCATATTATTTGCTATAATTCCTTCTTTTACATAAATGCCTGATGCGGTTATAAAAGGAGTGTCATCGGTTTGCCAAACTGTTGAAGAATAGGCAGTTATAATCACTTTTACTAGATTGGGTTCTTTTTTATCTTCCCTAGAAAAAGTCATCAAGACATTATTTTCTTCTATTTGTTTTTTTTCCGTCAATTCCACATTTGATTCAGCGATCATGGCCGAAGTCAAAAAGAAGAAAAGTGCAATTGCCGGGATTAGGATAACTATTTGTTTTTTATGCATATGACTAAATCCTGCTTAGCAGGATTAAATATATTGTCAATCATAATACATATTTTGTCAATGGTTTTATCCACATTATGTAAATATCTTGATAATATAAAATCTTTGTGTTATAAGTAATTATATGGAAAATCAAACATTACAAAAGCTAAATGATCTTGTCTCTATTCCTCGTCCAGGAGAACTTATTGATGGAAAAATTCTTGCAATTGAGAATTTGTCTATGTATTTGGATATTGGACCTAAAAAAACAGGCATAATATATGGAGCTGAATATCAAAATGCTAAAAACATATTAAAGAACATTAAAATAGGGGACACTATCTCTGTAAAAGTTGTTTCTGCTGAAAACGAAGATGGTTTTGTTGAATTATCTCTAAGAGAAGCCGCAAAGGAATTGGCATGGCAAACGGTTAGAGACAAAAAAGAAAAAAATGAAGAGTTTGAAGTTAAGATAGCCAAAGTAAACAAGGGTGGACTAATGACAGAGGTTTCTGGTATTCCTGCATTTTTGCCAACATCTCAACTTTCTCCTGAAAATTATCCTCGGGTTCCCGAAGGAGATAAAGCAAAGATATTAAGAAAATTGCAATCATTTATTGGTCAAGAAATTAAAGTTAAAGTTTTGGACTTTGATGAAAAGAGCGAACAAATAATTTTAACTGAAGAGCCCAAGGGGGGAGAGCAAGCTCAAAGCGCAGCCATTTCTATAAAAGTGGGTGACGTAGTAGAGGGAAAAATATCAGGAATTGTTAATTTCGGTGCTTTTATTAAATTTAATTCAGAAGATGGATCAGAAATAGAGGGTCTTGTTCATATTTCTGAATTGGACTGGCAATTGATAGATAATCCTTCTCAAGTGGTTGAGGTTGGCCAAGATGTTAAAGCTCAAGTAATAGAAATAACTCAAGGCAGAGTTTCTTTATCAATCAAAAATCTTAAAAAAGATCCATGGCAAAATCTTAATTACAAAACAGGAGATACTCTTAAGGGAATAGTTACAAAATTTAATCCTTTCGGTGCTTTTATTCAAATTATTGATGAAAAGATAAAAGATGATGATTCTAAAATACAAGGACTGATTCATGTTTCTGAATTTGGTTCAGAAGATAAAATGAAAGAAACTCTTAATTTAGATAAGGAATACGATTTTCAAATTTTAAGTTTCCAACCCCAAAGACACTGGATGTCATTAAAAATAAAATAGGCGTATGAAGAGTCCAATAAAAGGCCTTTTTAAAAATATCTTCGTAGTTATTCTGATATTCCTTTTTTTAGGGGCTATTTTTGGTCTTTTTAATATCTCAGAAGAAAGTATCCCTGGAGTTTCAATTACCGAACTTGCTGAAAAAATTAATGCCGAAGAAGTAAAGGAAATAAAAATAAAAGGAAATGATATCAACATTATTTATAATGATGAATCAAAGGCGATTAGCAAGAAGGAAGAGGGGGACACTCTTGGACAAGCGCTTTTGAGTTACGGTGCAAATCAAGAAAAATTAAAAAATGTTTCTTTTGTCTTTGAAGAAGAAGACGAATCTTGGACAACAACACTAACATTTTTAGCAATGTTTATACTGCCTTTACTGTTAATCGGTGTTTTCTTTGTAATGATATTTAAAAATGCTAAAGCTGGAGCAGCTCAAACATTTGATTTTACAAAAACAAAAGCGAAGATATTTGGCGCCGAAGGACATCCAAAAGAAAAAGTTACCTTTAAAGATGTGGCTGGATTAAAAGAAGAAAAGCAGGAGCTTGAAGAAATAGTTGATTTTCTTAAGAATCCTCAAAAATATATAAAAATGGGGGCAAGAATTCCTAAGGGGGTCTTGCTAATTGGTCCTGCTGGTTGCGGAAAGACATTGCTTGCAAGAGCGGTTGCTGGGGAAAGCAACGTTCCATTTTTTTCTGTAGCTGGATCATCTTTTGTGGAAATGTTTGTCGGTGTTGGTTCGGGCAGAGTAAGAAGTTTATTTAATGCAGCTAAAAAACATCAACCTTGTCTTGTTTTTATTGACGAACTAGATAGTATTGGAAGGACAAGAGGGCCAGCAATTACTGGGGGAAATGAAGAAAGAGAACAAACATTAAATCAATTATTGACTGAAATGGATGGTTTTGAGCAAAATGCTAAAATAATAATTTTGGCAGCAACAAACAGACCTGATGTTTTAGATCCAGCATTATTAAGGCCCGGCAGGTTTGATAGAAAAGTTGTAATTAATTTACCCGACATCCAAGAGAGAGAAGAAATTCTAAACATTCATTCAAGAGGCAAGCCACTAGGAAAAGACATTAAATTAAGAGAAGTAGCAGAAAGAACACCTGGTTTTTCAGGAGCTGATTTATCTAATGTTTTTAATGAGGCTGCTATTTTAGCTGCCAAAGAGGAGGGAAAAACAATTTCACAAAAACAATTATTGGACTCTATTGAAAAGGTTCTACTTGGAACAGAAAGAAGGAGTCATATTATGACCGAAAAAGAAAAAGAAATTATTGCTTATCATGAGGCGGGGCATGCGCTAGTTAGTCAAAAATGTTCTGACGCAGAGCCAGTCAGAAAAATATCAATTATTGGTAGAGGTCTTGCTGCGGGATATACCCTAAAGGTTCCCAAAGAAGAAAGAATGTTAAAAAATAAGAGGGAGTTTGAAGCGGAAATAGCAGTTCTTTTGGGCGGACATCTTGCAGAAAAAATGATATTTGGAGAGACAACTACTGGTTCATCTGATGATTTAAATAAAGCAAGTGCTTTAGCAAGAAACATTGTTAAGAAATATGGAATGTCTGATATGGGCCCGATTGTTTTTGGCAAAAGAGAATCAGCAATATTTTTAGATAACGAATCAGAAAGTAAAAATTATTCAGAATCAGTTGCAGTTAAAATTGATGAAGAAGTTTTGAGAATAATTAATAGAGCAAAAAAAGAAGCAGAGGATATATTGACTAAAAATAGGGAAGTGCTAGAAAAAATAGCGAAGACGCTTATTAAAAAAGAAACAATAGAAAGAGAAGAGTTTGAAAAATTAGTAAAATAAATGCGCATGTAGCTCAGGTGGTTAGAGCACAGCTCTTATAAAGCTGGGGTCGATGGTTCGAGTCCATCCATGCGCACCTATGAGATTTTGTTGAAGATAGAACATATTTTCTATTTGACTAAAATCAATAAATCTAATAGAATACAAAGAGCTCGTTACCCTTGGGCGTATAGCTCAGTTGGTTAGAGCGTTACGTTGACATCGTAAAGGCCTCCTGTTCGAGTCAGGATACGCCCACCAAATTAAGAATAAAATTATGACAGAAGAAACAAAAAAAGAAGAAAATAATACTGAAAATGAAGTTGAAACTATTAAGGCCGAAGCCGATGAAGTTGAAACTGAAGTAGTTGTTGAAGAAAACATTCCAGCAACTAAAGAAATTCCTGATATCAAACCAGGAGATACTGTAAAAGTTTATCAAAAAATTACAGATGTTAGAGATGGAAAGACAAAAGAAAGAATCCAAGTTTTTGAAGGGGTTGTTTTGGCTAGAAAACATGGCAAGGGAATATCTTCTACATTTACTGTAAGAAAGGTGATTGATGGTGTTGGAGTAGAAAGGATTTTTCCTTTACATGCTCCATTTATTGAAAAAATAGAGATAATTAGAAGTTCAAGAGTAAGAAGAGCCAAATTGTATTATTTGAGAGAGGCGAAGGGAAGGAAGGCGAGATTAAAAACAAAAGAAGATAAGACCCAGGGCGAGTGATGGAATTGGCAGACATCTATGCTTGAGGGGCATAGGGGATTATTTTCCCGTGCGGGTTCAAGTCCCGCTTCGCCCACAAGCAAGATTTTTATGGGCGGTTAGCTCAATTGGCAGAGCACTTCGTTTACACCGAAGGGGTTAGGGGTTCAAGTCCCTTACCGCCCACCAGATGCCGAGGTAGCCAAGTCGGTCACGGCGAATGTCTGAAAAACATTAGATTCCGGTTCGATTCCGGACCTCGGCACATAGAGTAATGCGGGCGTCGTATAGTGGCTATTATGCAACCTTGCCAAGGTTGAGACGGCAGTTCGATTCTGCTCGCCCGCTCCATAAATAAAATACAAAATATGAAAATAAATTGGTGTGGAGATTCTTGTTTCGAAATAAATTGTACCTCAAAAGATAAAGAAAACATCTTGACTGTTGTTGACCCAAAAGAAGATAAAAAAGTTAACAAAGCAGATATTATTTTACAAACTCACTCTAACGAAAATGGATTTAAGACGGGCGATCAGTTCGTTATTTCTTCTTGTGGCGAATATGAAAGAAAAGGGGTATTTATTCAGGGGATACCTTCTTTTCAAGACGATGGAAACATAATCTATACTCTAGAAGTTGAAGATGTGAGAATTTGTCATTTAGGATATTATAAAAAAGATACTTTAAACGAAGAACAAATTGAGGAAATAGGGAGTATTGATGTTCTAATGATTCCAATTGATGGAGATAAAACGATTAATTATTCAGAAGCAGTTAAAATAATTTCTTTAATTCAACCATCAATTATTATTCCGATGTGTTATAAAAAAGAAGCATTGGCTAATTTTTTAAAAGCGATGGGGGAGAAAGATATTGAAAGTAAAGACAAGTTAAGCATTCAGAAGAAAAATATTACATCTTCAGAAGAAAAAGCAGAAATCGTAATTTTAGAAGAAAAATAAAATGGCAAAAAAAGAAGAAGAATTACAACAAATAGGCAAGGTTGAGGGGAGAGAGATTTCTCTTGAAATGAAGGAGAGTTATATTGACTATGCTATGTCCGTGATTGTTTCAAGAGCGTTGCCTGATGTAAGAGATGGATTAAAGCCAGTCCAAAGAAGAGTTTTATACGCAATGTATGACATGGGGGTTAGGCACGACGCCAAGTTTAGAAAATCAGCTGCTGTTACTGGTGAGGTTTTAGGAAAATATCATCCTCATGGTGATTCTTCTGTTTATGGTGCATTAGTCAGAATGGCGCAGGACTTTTCATTGAGATACCCACTAATTAAGGGACAAGGAAACTTTGGAAGTATTGAAGGAGATCCGCCAGCTGCTCAAAGGTATACAGAGTGTAAATTATCAAAAATCGGAGAAGAATTATTAAAAGATATTGAAAAAGATACGGTTAATTGGGGAGACAATTATGATGCGACAAGAAAAGAGCCATTAGTTTTACCATCTCCATTGCCAGGGTTATTATTAAATGGTTCAACTGGTATTGCTGTTGGTATGGCAACAAACATTCCGCCACATAACCTAAAAGAAGTTTGCGATGCTCTAATTTATTTAATTGATAATCCTAAAGCAGAAACAGAGGATCTTTTTGAGTTTGTTAAGGGGCCTGATTTTCCAACAGGAGGAATAATTTATAATAAAAAAGACATTCTTTCAGCTTATTCTCAGGGCAAGGGATCATTCTTAACAAGAGGTCGTGTTGAAATTATTGAAAAAGAAAAAAATAGCCAAATAGTTGTTACAGAAATTCCTTATCAGGTTGATAAATCAGCACTAATAGTTCAGATGGCTAATTTAGTTCAAACAAAAAGATTGGAGGGGATTAAGGATATAAGGGACGAGTCAGACAAAGATGGAATGCGTATCGCAATTGATTTACAAAAAAACGTAATTCCCAAAAAGATATTAAATATATTATATAAATATACTGATCTTCAAAAAAATTATCACTTGAATATGCTTGCGCTAGTTAACGGGATTGAGCCAAGGGTTTTAAACCTAAAAGATGTTTTAGAGTATTATTTAATTCATAAGCAAGAGGTTGTTGTAAGAAGAACAAAATACGAATTAGATAAAGCAAAAGAAAGAGCTCATATTTTAGAGGGAATTGCAAAAGCATTAGATAAGATAGATGCGGTAATTGAAACAATTAGAAAATCAAAAGATAAAGAGGAGGCGAAGAAAAATCTTTCTGTAAAGTTTAAATTAACCATAATTCAAGCGGAAGCAATTCTAGAAATTAAATTACATCAATTAGCTAAACTAGAGAAGCAAAAGGTAGAAGAAGAGCTTGCTCAAAAACTAAAAGAAATAAAAGAATTAACTAAAATAATAGAAAGCAAAGCCGAGCAAAAGAAGTTAATGAAAAAAGAAATCAACGCCGAGGTTGAATACTATGGAGATAATAGAAAGACAACCATTATGGCCAACAGTCCTCAAAGTGTTTCCGAGGAAGATTTAGTTCCTCTTGAAGATGCTATTGTTACTTTAACAGCAGGTGGGTATATTAAAAGAATCAATCCATCAGAATACAAGAAACAAAATAGGGGAGGACAGGGAATGATGGGTATGAAAACAATGGAAGATGATGCCGTTTGTCATTTTTTTGGAGCGAAAACTCATGATTCACTATTTTTCTTTACTGATTCTGGTAAGGTTTTTCAAACAAAGGTTTATGAGGTTCCCGAAGGAGTTAAAGCAAACAGGGGAAGGGGTCTTGCTAATTTTTTAGAAATATCTACTCAAGATAAAGTTCTTTCTGTTTTAGCGCTAGACAAAAAAGACAAGGAAGAAAAAATTAAGTATTTAGTTATGGCAACTAAAAATGGAACCGTTAAAAAAACATCTCTTAAGGACTTTGAAAATGTTAGAAGAAATGGCCTTATCGCAATTAAACTAAAGGCCGGAGATTCTTTATGTGGTGTTCAAAAAATTGCTGATGGTGATGAAATTATACTAGCAACTAAAAATGGTCAATCAATTAGATTCCCCGAAAAAGAAGTAAGACAAATGGGAAGACCTGCTTCTGGTATCAGGGGAATAAAAGTTAAAAAGGGAGACGAGGTTATTCAAATGGAAGTTGTTAAAAAAGATCAAAACAAAAATGATTTATTGCTTGTTTTAACTCAAAATGGTTTTGGAAAGAAAACACCATTATCAGAATACAAAACACAGGGCAGGGGTGGATCGGGCGTTAAAATTGCTCACATTACATCAAAAACAGGGCCTTTGGCAAAAATAGAAATGATCGCCCTTAAAGATGACTTAATAGTAATTTCTAAAAAAGGACAAGTGATTAGAACTAAACTTAACGATGTTCCTAAATTGGGAAGAGATACTCAAGGGGTAAAAATTATGAAGATGAAGGCAGGTGATATTGTAGCTTCAGCAACCTGTGTGGAAAAAGAAGAGGAGGAATAATTTACAAAAACAATATTGTTTTGTATAATAATAATATGAATGGAGGATTTTTAAATCCAGATGAAGTTATTAGGAATATAACCTTAAGAAGCAATATGAATGCTTGTGATTTGGGTTGTGGTTCTGGTGGTTGGGTTATTCCATTAGCCAAGAAATTAAAAGATGGAGTTGTCTATGCTGTAGACATTCTAGAGGAAGCTCTATCTGCACTTCAAGCAAAGGCCTCATCTCAAAATCTATCTAATATCAAAACCTTAAAAGGGGACATTGAAAGTGATCTTAAATTAAGAGAAGATTATTTTGATTTAGTTTTGATGACTAATCTTTTGTTTCAGATTGAAAATAAAATTAAATTATTAGAAATAGGGAAAAAAATAATAAATCAAAATGGAATAATTTTAATTGTTGACTGGCAAAAAGATGCTTCTTTTGGTTCAAAAGAGGGAAGAATATCTTTACAAGAATTAAAAGAATTAGCAGAAAAAATTGGCTTGAAAATAGAAAAAGAGTTTATTGCCGGAATGTTCCATTGGGGGGTAATTCTTAAAAAAAAATGAAAAGATTAATTTTATTGTTATTATTTATTCCGTTTGTTATTAATGCCGCAACCATTCCTAATCCAATTGGCTCAACAAGTTTTACTCAATTATTGGGAACTATTACTGACTGGATTAGAGATATTGCTTTAGTTTTGGCGCCATTAGTCATTGTTTATGGTGGATTTTTACATATAACAGCAGCGGGGGATCCCGGAAAGTCAACTCAAGGTAAAAAAGCAATACTTTATGCGGCTATTGGTTTAATAGTTGCTCTTTTGGCTAAAAGTTTAATTGATATTCTTGAAGAATTAGTAGTAATATAGTAATATAAAAATATGAAAAATATAAAAAACAAAATATCGTTTTTATTGATAGTTGCAATGTTGATTCCAGTTGTTGCTTCAGCTGATGCTGTAACTAGCACAATTAGCAACGTAACAACCTGGGTTGTTACTGTTTCTACGGGCTTGGCAATTTTGATGTATACAGCTGGTGGCTTTCTTTGGATGAGTGATGCTGGAAATGCTGAAAGAGTAAAGATGGCTAAAAGTATAATTGTTTCAACGACTCTTGGATTGGTAATTATCCTTTTAGCAGCTGGACTAACAAGTATTATAAGAGGTTTTGTTAATAATTAAAGGTCGATCTATAATTAAAAATAACTTTGTAAATATGAAGAAAAAAATACTAGGAATAATTGTTTTTACATTATGCGTCGTCTTTTTGGGTGCTGGATTAGTATATGCAGACACTCTTGATGGATGTAAGATTAATAATATAAATAGATTGCCCATCTCATTAACTTGTCCATTAGACAACGGAGTTTGTTTATATGCTAACGGAGATTGTGGAATGTGTTGTTTGTTAAATGGAGTTTATAACATTACTGATTGGGTATTTGTGCTTTTAATGGCGATATCATCATTAATGATTATTTGGGGAGCTGTAATGTTCACCACTTCATCAGGTGATCCAGAAAAAACAGGAAAAGCAAAACAACTTATTATTTTCGCTGCAGTTGGTATCGCAGTAGCATTGTTCTCAAGAGCAATTCCACCAGCAGTTAAGATGATTATTGGTGTTTAATATATATTGACACTCTCTTGCTTTTAGTATAAAAGGGGGAGTGTTTTTATGCCGAGGTGGCGGAACTGGCAGACGCGTATGCCTTAGGAGCATATGCCCTTGTGGTGTGAGGGTTCGACTCCCTCCCTCGGCACATAAAAAAAAGACCTTAATGGTCTTTTTATTCTATAGATATTTTTTTATTTTTAGCCCTTTCTATTTTCTGCATTCTTACGATTAATATGCCATCTTTTATTTTTGCATCTATCTTTGAGGTATCAATTTCTTTTGGTAAAATAATTTCTTTTGAAAAGGGGCCCCAATAACATTCTTCTAAAAAGTATTTTCTGTTTTCGTCTTTACTTGGATTTTGTCTTTCTCCTTTAATTATTAAAATGTCGCCCTCTAAAGAAACATCTATTTCATTATTTTTTATTCCTGCAATGGCTGATTGGACAACAAGCTCAGTATCTGTTTCATAAACATCAACCACTAATTGTCCTTTGGGATTGTCCCAGTTTTTTGTTTTTTCCATATATTATAATTTACAAATACTTTTTAATTTCTTAATTTTTCTAAGTCCGAATAAAAAGAATACAAATATTATTAGAACTAGCGTAAATGAACTAAATACACCATTTATTATAGATGATTCTAAGAAAAAATTAAAGGTAGCATGAATAATTACCGCTAAAAAGAATCCAATAAAAGAAAAGATGTATCTATATTTTAAATGATAAAAAGACAAAGCCAAGAAGTATCCAATTATTCCTGAGCATAATAAATGAAGTAGGGTTGCTCCCAAAAATCGACCGAAGGTAAGCAGGGCTGGACTTGAAAGCAAAACAGAACTTTGGTTGCAAAAAAGGATAATATTTTCAATAGTAGCAAAGCCGAGAGCACCGACAATCATATATACGGGCAAGTCAATTGGTTCATCAATTTCTGATGATTTTAAAACAGAAAATCTTACAGCAATATATTTAAACAACTCTTCTATTAGTCCGATTATAAAAATATATTTAATAATTAAAAAATTAGATCCTTCTAGTCCCAATTTATTTAAATCGCCAATAAGCCATAATTCAAAAAAAAGAATTGGAACAGATATCAACATTCCCATTAAAAAAACTTTTAAAATTTTTCTTTTTGGTTCTGGTAAATTATCTTTTCTTAAAAAATAAATTAGCCAGACAATTCCAGGAATAAGAGCCAATAAAAATGCATACAAAGTATTATTCATTTATTTTTAAATTAGAGATTGGTTTAATTATTTTTCTAACATTTGGAGAGCATATTGAAACCAAGCCGATCATCAGAGCATTGTCTCCCGTATTATTTTTGTGGGGAATAAATAATTTTATCTTTGTTCTTTTCTTAAATTCTTTAATTAGTTTTTGATTTGCAGAAACGCCCCCTCCCAAAAGCAATGATTTTGCTTTGTATTCGTCAACTGCTTTTAAGGTTTTTTTAACCAGCACATCTACTATTGAAGATTCTATCTGATAAGACATCTCTTTGATGTAGTCATCAGTTATTTTATTTTTTTTAGAGTGATAAAGAACGGCTGTTTTAAGTCCCGAAAAACTAAAATCATAATTTTTATCATTAATCATCGGTCGAGGTAGGACAATCTTATATTTATTGGTATTACACTCTTTTGCTTTTTTAGCTATTTGAGGGCCTCCTGGATAATCAAGTCCTAGTATTCTTGCTGTTTTATCAAAGCATTCTCCCGCAGCATCATCTCTTGTTTCACCAATTATTTTATATTTTCCTATTTTTTCAAAATATATTAATTGCGTGTTTCCTCCTGAAACGATTAAAGCAATTGCAGGAAATTCTAATTTTTCATTAGGTGTTAAAAAACTAGATAATATATGTCCCTCTAAATGATTGACCCCCAATGTAGGGATATTGTAATAATACGATAATGATTTTGCTAAATTAATTCCCGTATAAAGACATGGCTCAAGTCCCGGTCCGACTGTTACCGCAATTTTATTAATATCCTTTAATTGGTAATTCACTAAGAATTCTTTTAGTTGTAAAAAAAGCTCCTTATTTTTTTCTAATCTTTTTTTGATTCTTGATATTTTTTTGCTTTCTATTTTTTTGCTTTCTTTAAGTAAGTTTGCTTTTTTGAGGGCCTTAATTAGTAGGGGAATGAGAGTTGCTTGATGTTCTCTTTTGGCAACAGCAGGGAATACTCCGCCGTATGGTTTATGGGCCTCTATTTGCGATGCTGTTAAATTAGAAAGTACTTCAAAATTAGCATAATCTATTTTTTTTGAGTTTCTGGCCTTAATTATGCTTATGGCTGTATCGTCACAACTTGTTTCTATTGATAAGACAATCATATTAATTATTATTGTAGGTTAAAATTAGCGATGATGCAACTTGACTAAAATGCTTTTTCAAGTTATATTATATTTACATTATGAGTACAAAAAAAACGATATTTTACTTGTTTTCAGTGTTAGTTTTATCCATCGTTGTTGGGCTTTTTTGTTATCCTAAAGCATATAATGATTTAGTTGATAAATATAATTTAAGCTTCTTGCACTTCCCAGAAACTGAGTTTAGATTGGGTCTTGATTTAAAGGGTGGAGTTCATTTGCAATATGAGGCTGATTTGAGTCAAGTTGATGAAAAAGAAAGAGACAATGTGATGGAAGGATTAAAAGATGTTATTGAAAGAAGGGTTAATATCTTTGGTGTAACAGAGCCAGTTATACAGATATATGGTTCCGATAGGATTGCAGTTGACTTGCCAGGAATGGAAAGTATTGAAAACGCAATTGCTTGGATAGGGGAAACACCCTTGTTGGAATTTGCAGAAGAGCGCTCAGCAGAAGATATAGAAAAAATTAATCAAAAAAGACAAGAGCTTCAAGGGTTAACTTTTGAAAAGATGCAAGAGGTTGAAGATTGGCAAGTTGCATTTGAAAATTTCTATCAAAAAACAGAATTAACAGGAAGATATTTAGACAAGGCACAATTATCATTTAATGAAACAACTTATGCTCCTGTTATTGAGCTTCAGTTTGATGCAGAGGGAACAAAGTTGTTTGAAGAAATTACAGAAAGGAACATCGGCAAAACAATAGCAATTTATTTAGATGGTGAATCAATCATTGAAATGGAAGATGGAAGTGTTTATGCTCCCAGAGTTGAAGAAAAAATAGGAGGAGGAAAAGCAATTATTACAGGACAGACCGATATTAATGTTGCTAAGCTTATTGTCCAGAGATTAAATCAAGGATCATTGCCTGTTCCATTAGGGGAACCAATTGTTCAAAAAAAAGTTGGACCAACCCTTGGTGAAATATCATTAAATAATGCTGTCTTGGCAGGAATATATGGATTAATAGCAATTATTATCTTTTTAATTCTAATTTACAAAATTCCAGGATTGCTTGCTTCTATATCACTAATTATCTATTGTATGATTTTGTTGGCTCTAATTAAATTAATTCCAGTAACCCTAACCTTGGCTGGAATAGGGGGTATCGTTTTGTCAGTTGGTATGGCGGTTGATGCTAATATATTGATTTTTTCAAGAATGAGAGAAGAATTAAAACAAAATAAAGATACTTTATTGAGTGCGGAAAATGGATTTAATCGTGCATGGCCTTCAATTAGAGATGGTAACTTTACCACATTAATTGTTGCTTTTATATTATACTTTTTAGGAACAAGTTTTATTAAGGCCTTTGCTTTTGCATTGATATTAGGAATAATAATTAGTATTTTTTCAGCAATGGTTATTTCAAGGTTGTTTATTCAAGTTGCCGCTAAAAGTAGATTAGGAAAAATTAAATGGTTATGGTCATGAATTTTATAAAATATTCAAAATTATATTTCGCAGTAGCATTAATAGCAGTTGGATTAAGTGTCTATTCTTTGTTTTCTTTCGGTCTTAATTTGGGAATTGATTTTGAGGGGGGCAGTATGATTACAATAAGTTATGTTGGAGAAAGACCTCAAATAGATGAGATAAGAAATGCCGTTTCTGGAATTAATGAAATTTCAGGTGCCCAGATACAATCATTAGGAGAAAAAGATTTTACTTTGAAAATAAAAGAAAAAGACATATCAAGCGAAGTTTTTTCTGCGGTATTAAATGTCTTACCAGGAGAATTTGATACATCGGTTGAGACAATTAGTCCTGTTGTGGGAAAGGAATTAAAAGATAAAACTCTAGCCGTAATTGGAGGGGCTCTAATCGCGATGCTTTTATATATTGCTCTTGCTTTTAATAGTGTAAGTAAGCCAATAAGCTCAATTCAATATGGAATATCTTCAACACTAATGCTTTTCCATGATTTAATTATTCCATTGGGTATTTTAGCATTTTTGGGACACTATTATGATATACAGATTAATGTGCCCGTTATTACTGCTCTCTTAACAATTCTTGGCTATTCAATTAACAACAACATCGTTATATTTGACAGGATTAGAGAAAACCTTAAAACAGAATTTAAACTTTCATATTCTGAAATAGTTAATAAAAGTTTGAATGAAACATTTGTCCGCTGTTTTAATACTTCTTTTACGGTTTTACTTGTTTTAATTCCTTTATATTATTTCTTTGTTAATGAAGAGAGCTTAAAATACTTTACCTTGGTTATGGGAATAGGTATTTTTATTGGATTTTTCTCATCAATGTTTTTGTCAAGTCCATTATTGGTTTCTTGGAATAATTATAGAAATAAAAAGAAAAAATCATGAACTCTAAAATAATATCACAAAATATATTAAAAGAGCTTCCTGAAAGAACGAGAGAAGTGATCTTGCGCAGATTTGCTTTGGGAAAAAATTCAAAACCAGAAACACTAGAATCAATTGGAAAAAGTTTTAAAATTACAAGGGAAAGGGTAAGGCAAATTGAAAATGACGGAATTAAAAAATCAAAAAAAATTGCTGAATCAAGTAAAGAATATAATGAAATAATCGCTTTTTATCAAAAAGAGTTGCAAAAATATGGAGGAGTGGTAAAAGAAGATAATATAAATAAAGAAAACAAAAACTATTCTATATTTTTAATTTCTTTAACAAACAAAATTATAAGAGAAAAAGAAAATGACAACTTTTATTCTTTTTGGTCGCTAAACAAAGAAAGCACCTTAAGAGCAAAAGAAATTATTAAAAAAACAATTAAAGAATTGAAAGAAGTTGGCTGCCCAAGAGAAATTAAAAACTTTCCTATAGAATTAGAAATATCAAAAGATGTTTTAAAAACCTATGATGGTAAAAAAATGGGACTAAGCTCTTGGCCAGAAGTTAATCCTAAAACCGTAAAAGATAAAATCAAATTGATTTTAAACCAACAAAAAAAGCCAATACACTTTAAAGAAGTAGCGGAAATGATTAGTAATCTTCCTCAAAAAAGAAATCTTCATCCTCAAACAATTCACAACGAATTAATTAGAAATAAGAATTTTGTTTTAGTTGGCAGGGGATATTATGCTTTAAAAGATTGGGGATATAATCCAGGACAAGTAAGAGATGTGATATATCAGGTCTTGAGTGTTTCTGGCGATGCTATGCCAAAGGAAGAAATAATTAATTCTGTTTTAAATCAAAGAATGGTTAAAGAATCTACTATTTTGCTTAACCTTCAAAACAAAAAATTCTTTAAAAGAGACGAAGAGGGAAAGTATAAAATAAAAGAAGCATAAAAATGTTAGAAATGGCATTAATAATAGAAAAGGTAGCAATCTACTTTTTGATATTAAAAGCCCTCATAATTCAATTCTGGTGGATAGTTCCTCCTTTTTTGCTTTATCCTCAATTGAAGTTCTATTTTACTGTATATATGGCCGTGTCCTGGGCGAGCGATAAAACAAAAGAGCCAATTGTTTTAGAAATAAAAATACCTCATGAATTAACTAGGCCCATAAAAGCAATGGAAAATGTGATGAATTCTATTTGGGGAAGTTATGATCCGCCCAAGGACTGGAGGGCATCATATTTTGAGGGAAAAATTATTCTTAGCACTTCGTTTGAAATAGCTGGGATAGAAGGGGTTCCACATTTTTTTATTAGAATACCCAGGAGCAATAGAAAACTTATTGAATCAGCAATATACTCTCAATATCCAGAAGTTGAAATAATTGAAGTTCCTGATTACACAAAACAAGTTCCTATGGATATTCCCAATAGCGAATGGGATTTATGGGGAACTGATTTTGAATTAGTTAAACCCGATATTTATCCAATCAAAACATACGAACAATTTTTTGAGGAAAGACCCGACAGTCCTAGTGAAGAAAAAAGAATTGATCCTTTATCATCACTATTTGAAATGATATCAAGAACTGGTAAAGGAGAACAAATGTGGATACAATTAGCAATGTGGCCTATTTCTCCCAAAGAAAACAATTATGTTGAAAGAGGGAAGGGAGAGGTTAAAAAGATAGTAAGTAAAGCTAAAAAAGGAAAGTCCGTTTCTTTAATAGAAGATTTTTTTAATGTTATTTTTACTGGAAAAATGGCAGAAACTCCTAAAGAAGAAGAATCAATTTTACCTCCAGAAATGAAACTAACCCCCGGAGAAAGAGATATCGTTGCGGCCATTGAAAAGAAAACCTCAAAGCCATGTTTTCAGGGTTATATTAGATATATTTATTTAGCAAAAAGAGATGTTTTTTTTAGTGGGGCTAAAGGTTTTGGTGTAAGTTTCTTTTCTCAATTTGCAACTCAAAATCTTAACAATTTAAAACCATGGGGTGAGGTGACAACAAAAATACAATCGCCTGATGTTTTTTCAGCGAGAAGATTATATTTAAGAAAAAGAGATATTTTAGACAAGTATAGGGGAAGAAGTCCATCGTTTGATCCCTATCCAGTAGATGGCGCAGTAAATGCTTTTAGTACTGAAGAATTAGCAACAATTTATCATTTCCCAGGCAAAGATGCTGTTCCTAGTTCAGCTCTTGAGAGGTTAGAAATGAAGAAGGGAGCTCCTCCATCAACATTACCAGTAGAAGATTAAAATTATTATGAATAAAGATATTATATTTTTTGGTAAAACAAACTTTAGGGGAGAGCAAAAAAAGTTTGGAATTAAATTTGACGACAGAAGGCGCCATGTTTATGTTATTGGAAAAACAGGAATGGGAAAAACAGAAATGTTAAAGAATATGGCCATTCAAGACATTCAAAATGGAAATGGAGTTGGCTTTATTGATCCCCATGGAGAAGCATCAGAAGAACTGCTTAAATTTGTTCCCGAAGAAAGAATCAAAGATGTAATCTATTTTAATCCTTCTGACATAAATATGCCGATTGCTTTTAATATAATGGAAGAAGTCAAACCAGATTATAGGCATCTAATTGCCGGAGGGCTAATGGGTGTTTTTAAAAAAATATGGCCCGATGTTTGGTCTTCTAGAATGGAATATATTTTAAATAACGCTGTTTTGGCACTACTTGAAATCAAGGGATCAACTTTACTTGGAATTAATAGATTGTTATCCGATCCTGAATGGAGAAAAGAAGTTCTTAAAGATGTCCATGATCCAGTTGTTAAGGCCTTTTGGACAAAAGAATTTAGTAGGTATTCTCAAAGATATGAAACAGAAGCAACCGCAGCTATCCAAAACAAAATAGGGCAATTCATTTCTAGTCCTCTAATAAGAAACATTGTTGGTCAAAAAAAATCTACTATTGATATTAGGCGCATAATGGACGAGAAAAAAATTATGATTGTTAATCTTTCTAAGGGAAGAATAGGGGAGGATGCTTCTAGGTTGTTGGGGGCATTGCTTGTTACTAAACTTCAATTAGCAGCAATGTCTAGGGTTGATATTCCTGAAAATGAAAGAAATGACTTTGCTTTATACATTGATGAATTCCAGAATTTTTCAACCGAATCATTTGCTAACATTTTATCAGAAGCAAGAAAATATAGATTATCTTTAATTTTAGCTCACCAATATATTGGACAAATGGAAGATAAAGTAAGAGAGGCGGTTTTTGGAAACGTTGGCACAATGATTACCTTTAGGGTTGGTGCCGAAGACGGAGAGTTTTTAGAAAAAGAATTTTCTCCTGAATTTTACTCCACTGATTTGGTTAATTTATCTAGACAAAATATATATGTTAAACTAATGATTGATGGTTTAACTTCAAAGCCCTTTTCAGCTGAAACACTATCACCAGCTATTTTTGAAAAAGAATACGAAAAGGAAATTATTGAATCATCAAGAAAGAAATACGGAAAAAACAAAGAAATTATTGAAGAGGAGATATCAAAATACACAGGCGGAGTTGAAGAAAAGCCCAAAAAGAAAGAAGTGTTATATGATTCACAGTGTGAGCTTTGCGGTAAGAAAGTAAAAGTTCCTTTTGAGCCAGATAATAAAAGACCAGTTTATTGCAGGGAATGTCTCGTCAAACCAAGAGAAGTGAGCTTGGAAAAAACAGCAAAGTCATTTATTCCTCCCAAAAAGGAAAAAAAGGAAGATAAGATTGATGTTGAAGGTTTAAGAGAAATGCTTAAAGAAGTAAAAGAAACAAAAAAGAAAAAAATTGACCCAGGAGAAAGGATTGAGTTTTAATCTTGTCTTTTTGCTGTTTTTTTGTTATATATACTTTATTGAAGGCCCTATCGTCTAACGGTTAGGACACCAGATTTTCAATCTGGTAATCAGGGTTCGATTCCCTGTAGGGTCACAATGAATGAAAAATATTATCTAAAGATTGGTAGGGCTACGGATTTAGAAAATCCCAAAGAAAGAAGAATATATAGATTCTTAGAGATGATTATTGGAATAACAAGCCTGCTAATACTTTTTTTGGCAGTTCTTTTTTCTTGGAAGCTTCCTATATTAGTAGCTTTTTTTATTATCATTTATGATATTTATTTTTTGTTGCGAACAATTTATTTCGCTTTTTATCTAAAGGACGGTTATTCTAAAATGAAAAAAAATGAAAAAGAGAGTTGGCTTAAAAAATTAGAAGAATTAGAAAGACCTCAAAATGGAATTAACATTGAATCTTATAAAGACATTTACCATTTAGTTATATTGCCAACCTTTAGAGAGCCGATTGAAGTTGTTAAAACAACAATGAATTGTTTAGTAAAGAACGATTACCCAAAAGAAAAAATGATAGTCGTTTTTGCTTGCGAAGAAGCTGATAGGGAAAATGCAGAAATAATTTCTTCCGAAGTTAAAAGGGACTATGGAGATAAATTTTTTAAATTTTTAATTACTTTTCATCCAAGTGATATCGCTGGAGAAATTGCTGGCCATGGAGCTAATGATGCATGGGCATCAAAAGAAGCAAAGAAATTGATTGATGAATTAAAGATTCCCTATGAAAACATTATAGTATCTTCTTTTGATATAGATGCTTGTGTCTATCCAAAATACTTTAGTTGTTTAACCTATTACTATTTAACAGTTAAAAACCCCCTAAGAGCAAGTTTTCAGCCAATTCCGCTGTATTTAAACAATATATGGCAAACGCCATCAATATCAAGAGTTTTTTCTTTTGCGTCTTCCTTTTGGCATACTATGAATCAAGAAAGACCCGACAAATTAGTTACTTTTTCTTCTCATTCAATGCCATTTAAAACATTAGTTGATGTTGGTTTCAAACAAAGAAATGTTGTTTCTGATGATTCAAGGATATTTTGGCAATGTTTTTTTGAATACGATGGCGATTATAGAGTTGAGCCAATTTATTATCCAATATCAATGGACGCTAACTGTGCAGAGAATCTAAAAACAACCCTTAAAAATATATATAAACAACAAAAGAGGTGGGCCTATGGAGTAGGGGAAGTTCCTTTCTTTGTTTTTGCTTCAATGAAGAATAAAAAGGTGCCATTAAGAAAAAAACTATCAATGGGTTTTGATTTGATAGAGGGTCATATTTCTTGGGCCGTATCTGCAATTTTAATTTTTGCTTTGGGTTGGTTACCATTATTAATCGGTGGTCCAGAATTTTCAAAATCGCTTTTGTCATATAATTTGCCCAAAGTAACTGGATTAATTTTGACTGTTACAATGTCTTGTCTTGTCATATCAATTTGGGTAAGCATGTTATTGCTTCCACCAAAACCAGCTAATTATGGAAAATCAAAAAGCATAATAGTTGTTGTTGAGTGGGTAATGATACCTTTTGTAATGATGTTTTTTAGTGCTTTACCAGCTCTTCATGCTCAAATGCACTGGCTTTTCGGAAAGTATATGGGATTTTGGGTAACTCCAAAAGTTAGAAAATAATTATTCTAAGTGTAGTTTTTCTTCAAACGCTTCAAGGCGTTTTTTTAATCTTTCGTTTGATATAGGATAAACATCTTCAGATGCTCTTCTAGCATCTCTAATAATCTCTAAATTATTCAGAGATGACATTACAAAGTCAGGCATGCCCCATTGTCTTTTACCCATAAAATCGCCTGGACCCCTTAATTTTAGATCAATTTCCGAAAGCTTAAACCCACTATCATATTTTGTCATAGCGCGCATTCTTTCAAGAGTCGTTCTGCTTTTTGATTGTGTAAGTAAAAAACAATATGATTGGTGATCACTTCTTCCGACCCGACCCCTAAATTGATGCAATTGAGATAGTCCGAACCTATCAGCACCCTCAATCATCATAATAGTTGCATTGGGGATATCTATTCCTACCTCAACAACAGAAGTAGAAACAAGTATATCAAACTTCTTATTCTTAAAGTTTTTCATTATTTTTTCTTTGTCTTTTGGTTTCATTTTTCCGTGAAGCATTTCTATTTTTAATTTTGGAAAAATATCTTTTGAGAGTTTTTCATATTCTTCAATTACTGATTTTAAAGATGATGTATTATCTTCGTCTGATTCAATTCTCGGACAAATTACAAATGCTTGTTTTCCTTCTTTTATTTCTTTTCTAATTAGAGAATATGCTTTTTCTTCTTCTTCAATAATTTCTGTTTTTATTTTCTTTCTTCCCTTGGGAAGAGTGTCAATTACCGACAAATCAAGATCGCCCCAAATTGTTAGAGTTAATGTTCGGGGAATGGGGGTGGCTGTCATTGATAGCAGGTGAGCGATTTCATTTTTAGGAGATAATGCCGCTCTTTGTTTGACTCCAAAACGGTGTTGTTCATCAATTATAATTAATCCTAAATTATTAAACTTTACCTTATTTTCTTTTGTTTTTGTTTGAGTAATTAATGCTTGAGTTCCAATTAGAATATCAATTTCACCTTTACTTGTTTTTTCCAGAAGTTTTTTTCTTGATATTTCAATAGTGTCCGATTTTAATTTTTTTGAATAATAAAGATCTTCTTTTCCTGTCAAAAGCCCGATATTAACATTGAAATTTTTAAGGAGATTAAAAAAGGTCTTGAAGTGTTGTTTTGTTAATATCTCCGTTGGAGCCATTAAAACAACTTGTTTTTTTGCTTTGACTGCGTTAATTGCAGCGATAGCACTCACAACTGTTTTTCCTGAACCAACATCGCCTTGAAGCAATCGGTTCATTGGAAAATTTCTTTCCATATCTTTCATTATTTGCCAGGAACATTTTTTTTGGGCGGGAGTAAGATCAAAGAGAAGGGAATTAATAAATCTTTTGATTACTGGTAAGTTTATTGGTATTACTGGGGCTTGTTCTTTTCTTAGTTCTTCTCTCTTTTTTAAATTTAAAAGAGATATTAAAAATAATTGTTCAAAAACAAATCTTCTTTGAGCGTTAACAGCATCAATTGTTTTTTGGGGAAAGTGTATTTTTTCTATTGCTTCGCCAAGGGCTAATAAATTATATTTTTTAATTATTTCCTCTGGTAAAGTTTCTGGTATTTTATTTTTTATTTTATCTATAATTGGCCTTAAGACATACCTAATCCATTTTGAAGTTATTCCTTTTGTTTCAGAATAAATAGGAACAATTCTTCCCGTGTGAATAGTTTCTTTTGATGATATTTTTTCAACAACAGGAGAGACCATCTGAACACTATATCTGCTTATATTAATTTTACCAGAAAGCATTACTTCATCACCAACCTTTATTGATTTAGTCATGTATGGCTGGTTAAACCATATTACTTCTATAGAAGCAGTATCATCTTCAATTAGGGCGTTTACCAAAGACATTTTTTTGTAACGACTTTTTTCTTCTTTAATTTCAATCACTTTTCCTGAAATACTATTTATTTCATTTATTTTTATGTCTTTGATTTTTGATATTTTAGAAAAGTCCTTATAGTCCCTTGGAAAATTATACAAAAAATCACCCAAAGTTTTGATTTTTAGTTTACTCAATCTTTTTTGATAGGCGCTACCAACACCAGAAATGTTCTCAACCGGAGTGGTGAAATTCATTTTTTAACTAAAAAGAGAATTCCTGTTAAAATTGGAAGTCCTGCAAAAATAATTAAACTTGAATAATGAGAATTAAAATTGTCTATCAAATATAGTCCCCCTAAAAGAATAAAGATCCAGCCACCGATATGGGGCTTTTTCCATGCTAGAACTGTTATTCCTATAATTGCTAATGTTAATACTAGGTGAGAAAGTGAATCCATAAAATTAAAATCAGGGCCAAATCCTTCTAGTATAAAAACAGCAAAAAAACAAACTATTATAATTGATAAAATTTTTGATATTTTAATCATATTTTTTATTTATTATTAAGGTGTCCTTAAGAGGAGTCGAACCTCTATCTTAAGCTCCGCAAGCTTATATTCTATCCATTGAACTATAAGGACTTATTAAATATATTATATATAATGTGGGCTTCTTTTACAATTGCAACTTTTCTCTTTTCTCTTTTTGTTGTAAGATGTTCATATGGCAAAACAAAAATATTATGCATATTCAATGGATGGAAAAGAGGGGATAGTTAATTCTTGGGACGAGTGTCAAAGGATTGTTTCGGGCATGAGTGCAAAATACAAAAGTTTTGAAAGTAAAGATCAAGCGCAAAGATGGCTTCAAATGGGAGCTGATTATTCTCTTAAAAATACTGCTTCAGTTGATGGTATATATTTTGATGCAGGAACAGGTCTTGGTATGGGAGTTGAAGTAAGCGTTACTGATAAAAATGGTAAAACATTACTTAAAGATGGTATTAATCAAAGGGGTAATTATTTAATAAAGGAAAGCGTGACAAATAATTTTGGAGAACTGCTTGCCTGTAAATTTGCTCTTGAGATTGCTCTTAAGAAGGGTTGCAAAAAGATTTTTGGAGATAGTAATTTAATTCTTGATTATTGGTCAAAAGGACATATTAAAAAAGAAATATCAGAAGAAACAAGAAAATTGGCTAAAGAAGTTCAAAAATTAAGATATGATTTTGAAAAGAACGGGGGGGTAATGTTACACATTTCAGGGGGCAGCAATCCAGCAGATTTAGGATTTCATCGAAATTGACAATACACTCTTTTTGTTATACCATTTCACCATACGGAGGGATGCCAGAGCGGCCGAATGGGGTAGTCTTGAAAACTACTGTGGGGCAACTCACCGGGGGTTCGAATCCCTCTCCCTCCGCCAATTTACAATTTCAGAGTTTTCGGAAGTTTTACGCACCGCAGGTTTGGTCGCCTCGCCTGCGGGCGAGGCTGAAAGGGCTGAATTTGAAAGGATTTGCCACGCTCCGCGTGGCGAAAAAGAAATGTTTTGGTTTTGGATTTGGAAGTTCGAACCAATCTTTTTTAGAAAATCCCGAATCCCTTCGGGATTTTCTTCGGAAGCGATAATTTTGGCTTGTTTACTGTCTTTTATAAACTTGTCGGCGAGTTCGAACCGATTATTGCTTTTTTGTTCAAAAGACTTCAATTTGTCTTTCAAAACTTGTTTTTGATTGATGAGAACATTTTTTGCTTTTTGATATTCGCTGATATTCAAAACACTTTCCAAATAAGCGTTCATTAGTTTTTCCAATTTCTCATCAAGTTTTGAAAGTTCCTTTTCCGTCTTTTGTACAAAAAAGTCTGATGATTTGTTTGATTGGATTTTCTCCTTTTTCAATTCCTTGATCATCCAATCAGCGCAATCATCAGGCAAAGAAACTTTTTGAAGTTCCTCTGTAATTTGAGATGAAATTTTTTCTTCTCTTGTAAATACATTTTGCGAACACTTATGATGTGGATTTTTCTTTGTGCAATAGTAGTAAATATATTCTTTGCCACTTTTCTTGATTTTCTTATCTGCTGTTATTGTAAATCCACATTCACCACACTTGAAAAATCCGCGATAGAGAAAAAATTTCATCGTCTCAACCTTTTGCGGTTTAGATTTTCTTTTCATCACTTCTTGCACCTCGTCAAAAAGTTTCTTTGAAATAATCGGTTTATGCTTTCCTTCGTAAAATTCCCCACCATAGCGAATCAGTCCATAGTAAAATGGATTTTGTAAAAGGTATTGATAATTTGAAACGGAAAGCATTTTGCCTTTCTTGCCGACAAGTCCCAAGCCGTTGATAATCTTTTGGAGATTTTTCAAAGTATAGTTTCCAGTAGCGTATGCCTCAAATGCCTTTTTGATAAATGGCGATTTTTCCTTATCAACATAAATCATTTTTGTTTCCTTGTTATTCAAATATCCCAAAGGAGCCATTTGAGGCCATAAGCCATTTTTCAATTTTTGCCGATGTCCTCGCTTAATATTCTCCGAAAGATTATCAACATAATATTTTGACTGTCCGAAAGCGATTGAAAGCATAAATTTGCCTTGCGGAGTAGGATCACACCAGAAAGTCGGGAATTTTAGCTCTTGAATTACGCCAGTATCAACAAGATAAATAATTTGTCCGCCATCAACACTATTTCTTGCTAGTCTGTCGGGGTGCCACGCTAAAATTCCCACAGCCTCGCCCGCTTCAAGTTTTTTCAACATCTCGGCAAATAAAGGGCGACCAGGTTTCTTGGCGGTTTGTTTTTCAACGATAGTATCAACAATTTCCAAATTTTCTTTTTTCGCCAACTCTTTCAATTCAGAAATCTGGTCGCCAATACTCCGCACTTGCCGATCTTCTGAATCAGTAGATTTGCGGGCGTAAATGAAAAACTTTCTGGTTTGTTCTTTTGTATTATTTGAGTTTGTCATAAGTCAAAATATTATTAAAAATTATCGCTTCCAAGTTTCGCCAAAGGCGAAACAAAAAAAGATTGGTTATAAAACTTTGTTTTGTTTTGGCTCCGCCAAAACGAACTTCCAAATCCAAAACCAAAACATTTCTTTTTCGCCACGCGGAGCGTGGCAAATCCTTTCAAATTCAGCCCTTTCAGCCTCGCCCGCAGGCGAGGCGACCAAACCTGCGGTGCGTAAAACTTCCGAAAACTCTGAAATTGTAAATTGGCGGTACCTTTTGGTTGAAATTCTAACTTTTTTTGAACAGAATCCAGAATAATGAGGTGCGTTTCCGCTTGCCTCCGCTCCGCTACGGCAAACCAAAACAGAAATTTTTTCATTACATTTTTTAATTTTTTCGCGCGCAATTTTTTCTTTTAAAAGGAAAAGAAAATTTTTCTGTTTTGTGTTTCTCTTAATCAGAGAAAAGCGGAAACACTCTAATCTTAATCGCAAAAGGGCAAAAATTCCTTCCCCCCAACCCCCTTCCTTTTTGCCCTTTTGCTCCGCCGTCCGTCCGAAAACAAATTGGATTTTTTGGGAAATTAATTTGCTCAAATGTATTTTATTTGATATCATTATATTGAAAGTATAGCACATCAGTATAATACTATCAAATTATTGAAAATATGGCAAAAGAAATTCAAATTGGGAAAAACATAAAAAGACTACGCAACAAGCTAGGATTATCACAAGAGGATTTTGCTCAAAAATCTGGTGTGAAATATACAACGCTGACAAAAATTGAAAGTAGTGTAATAAAAAAGCCGTCCGTTATGGTTATGGATCAAATCGCCAAAGCTCTTGGCGTTTCTATTGAGGATTTAATAAAATAGCATTATGGCAAAGACTAAAGACAACAATTTAAAGTTTATGGACTTCTGTGCTGGCATTGGTGGTGGTCGTCTTGGACTTGAGAATTTGGGAATGCAATGTGTTGGTTTTTCAGAAATAGACAAAAAAGCGGAAAAAACATATAGAGAATTTTTTGGAGAGGAGGAGCAAAACTATGGTGATTTAACAAAGTTAAATAAAAATGGTTTGCCCGATTTTGATTTGATGATTGCAGGATTTCCATGTCAAACTTTTTCCGTTATTGGACAAAGAAAAGGAATGAAAGATGACCGAGGGCAAATTATTTTTCATTTGATTGACATAATGAAAGCCAAAAATCTGAAATACTTTATTTTGGAAAATGTGAAAGGTCTTTTGAATCATGGAACTGGCGAATCAATGAAAATAATTTTAAATGCATTGGACGAGGCGGGATATAAAGTATTTTGGAAACTAACAAGCAGTTTATATCACGGTGTTCCGCAAATGAGAGAAAGAATTTATTTTGTTGGAGTTAGAAAAGATCTTGTTAAAAATGAAAATGCTTTTGACTTTCCCCAAACAGTAGAAAAACCAGATTTGAAAGATTATTTGATAGATACAGATGAATTGGAATTTAACGAGAAAAAAAGAGCATATGAAACATTTTTGAAGTATTTGGAAAATAAATACAACAAAGGAAAATTCTCAATAGAAAAATTATTAAAAGAAGATTTTTTGGTTATAGATACAAGACAATCAGACTTGCGCCTATATCGTGGCAAAGTGCCAACTTTGCGAACTGGCAGACATGGAATTTTGTATGTTAGGGACGGAAAATTTAGAAGATTGTCGGGTTATGAATCTTTACTGTTGCAAGGGTTCCCAAAAAATCTTTCGGAAAAACCAAAAGGAAAAATCGCCGATGTATATTTGCTTAGTCAAGCGGGTAATGCCATGACAGTTAATGCAGTTGAGGCGTTTGGCGAAAGTCTTGTTAATTTTATAGAAAAACAATATGAAAAATAAAGATTTAATAAAATTAGGATCAAAAACCGCTAAAAGTGGTTTCAAAAATGAACAAGATGTCATTGATAGATTTAACGATTGGGAAAATGATGAAATTGCTAAAGAATGGCTTAATGCTATGAATTATGACATTTCGGATATTGAATATGTCAGAGCTACGAAAGTACGAGGTCAATACAAAGCAGACATTCAAGTCAGAATACGAATTGTAATCAAATTGAAATCTCAAGAGGATTTACAAAATTTACAAGTAAAACTTGTGAGCAATCCACAGGGCTTTAATCAAGTAGATAAAAGGTGGGTTGATAAATATGTAGAGCTTTGGAATATTCCAAATGATATAACAAAAATACTTAAACTTTTTACTGGGGAAATAAAGCCAACACTGAAAAATTTAAAAGATCCTAGACGAATGTTATTGAGTGAAATGGGAGAGGACGACCAAAAAAAGATTTTGGATTTTTTTGAAGAAAACAAAATTTTAATTGTTTCTGATTTATTGAAAGGTAGAGGAGAATTTTCCGCTGATTGGGTGCTTGTTATTTTGAAAGTTAATGGAGAAAGTGCTTGGGTTTTAAAATCAATAAACGAAGCAATGAATATTTTTGGTGGTGGCGAAATTAGAATAACAAATCAAGGGAGTTTGAAAATTGGAAAAATTGGAATGCAAAGAAAGGGTGGAGACAACGGACGAGATACGGCAAAAATGCTTCAATTTAAAATAAACCCCGTTGAACTATTTGATAAATAAATTATGACTAACAACATACAGCACAATCGAGGTTCTGAATGGAGAAAATGGGACTTGCATGTACATACCCCTGAATCAAATGGGTATAGTGGGACATGGGAAGGATTTAAAACACAATTGCAAAACGCTGATTGTTTCGTTATTGGTGTAAATGATTATTTTTCTATTGCTGGGTATAAAAAACTAAAAGAGGAAATTGAAAATAAAACTTTGGATATTGGGAATAAAGTTATTTTGCCAGTTGTTGAAATGAGAATGACTGATTCATTGCAAAATAGAAATACCGAGACAAACGGAACTACTCATTTTAATTTTCATATCGTATTTAGCGATAAATTAAATATTGATAATATTGAAAGTTTTATAAAATCTTTAGAATCTGGAGATAGTATTATTGGTTCAGATTATAGCGATAAAACAAAATTAAAAGATAAAAAGGTTTCATTTAAAGAAACATTGAAAAAGTTAAAATCTGACAAAAAATTTAAAGATAATTTTTTAATTTGGCTCCCCTATGATGAGTATGGAGGAATTGATGAAATAGACCCGAATTCTGATGGTTGGATAAAAGAAGATTTTATAAAAAAGTCTCACATACTTGGCTCATCAAATCAAAACCAAATAGATTTTTTTCTTTGGAAATCAGAATTAAAGGAAGACGGAAATCCAAAATTCACTCAAGAAAAATTTGAAAAATGGTTTGAATACAAAAAACCCTGCATAAAAGGTAGTGATTCCCATTCACAAGATTATCCAATCGGAAAACTAAAAGACAAAGATTCGAAACCAATTGAAAAGTTTTGCTGGATAAAAGCAAATCCTACCTTTGAAGGATTGAAACAAATTGCTTATGAACCAGAAGATCGAGTTAAAATTCAAGAATTAAAGCCAGAAGAAAAAGAAGATTATCAAATTATTGATAAAGTAAAATTCATAGATGATTCGTTTACTCCTGATGAAATTCTAATAAATCAAAATTTAACAACAATTATTGGCGGAAAATCTACTGGAAAATCTATTTTATTAAGAAATATCGCCCAAACAATTGATCCTGTGGAGGTTTCCAAGAGATTGAAAGAGGTAAACTTGTTGGAATATAGTGAGCAAGTTTCGGATTTTAATGTTGTCTGGAAAGACAAGCAAGAAAACAAGAAAAATGAAAATAGTGGGGTAAACAAAAAAATTATTTATATCCCACAGTCTTATTTGAACAGGCTTGTAGATAAAAAAGAAGACAAAACCTCAATTGATGATATTATCAAAAATGTTTTAGAGCAAGAGGAAGATGTAAAAACCGTATTCTCGCAATTACAAAACCAAAATAGAGATATTGAGAAGAATATTACACAAAATATTGAAGACCTTTTTTATAAAGAAAATGATATTAAAAATTTGAGTGAGAGTATTAAAAAAATTGGAGATAAAAAAGGTATTGAGTCAGAAATAACAAAGCTAAAAAAAGAGGTTGCTGAACTCAAGAAAAAGGCAGGAATGAACGATGATGAGATAAAAAACTACAACGACCTTTTAGGAAAAATCTCAACATTAAATAATACTCAAGAGAAATTAGGGAAAAATATCAAATCTCTTGCTGATCTGAAATCGCAAAAAAACTTTGGTGTATTTTCAGAAAATCAAAATATATTAGATTCTCTTAGTTCGGATATTCAAAAAATATTAAAGGATAGTTTGAATACAGTTCTGGAGGAAGCCGAAACAAAGTGGAAAAAGCAAATAGAAGTTGAATATAAAAAATTAGAGAAGCAAGAGGCAGGCAACCGAGATGAATTAAAAAAGTTATATGACTTCTTTACTCCTCTTTCAGAAAAAGCTAAAAAATCAAAATCACTTGACGAAAAGATTACAAAATTGGAAGAGGAAGAAAAGAAATTGAAAGAGATAGCTAATCAAGAAAAAAATTATAAAACCCTAAAGGATGAGTACAGCGACTTAATAAAAAATATTGCCGAAAACCATTCAAAGTTTTTCGATAACTTTTTCAATGCAAAAACTGAAATTTTGAAACAAAGAAGTATTACAGAGGATCAAGATTTAGAATTTGGGATAGAGGTTGTGTTTGAAAAAAAGTCTTTTCAAGAAAAATGCATAAACGATATTTGTGACCAAAGGAAATTAAATAAGTTTGAAGATGTGTCTTTGCAAAATTATGAATATGCGAATAAAGCTGATTTTAAAAGTGATGTAGAGAAAATTATTAAAGGAGTTTTGACTGGTAAAATAACTCTCATAAGCTCTTACTCAAAGAAAGAGGCAATTACAAAATTGGTTCAAAACTGGTTTATTTTTGATTACAAAATTAAGCAAAACGGTGATGAGATTTCTGAAATGTCCCCAGGGAAAAAATCTTTTGTTTTGTTAAAACTTTTAATTGAACTTGATAATAGTAAATGTCCAATCTTATTAGATCAGCCAGAGGATGATTTGGATAATCGCTCAATTTATTATGATTTAGTGAAATTTATAAAAATCAAGAAAAAGGATCGTCAAATAATTATTGCAACGCATAATCCAAATTTGGTTGTTGGTGCAGATTCAGAATGTGTAATTGTTGCAAATCAAGAGGGAGACAAATCAAAAAATAAAACTTATCAATTTGAGTATGTACAAGGTGCTTTAGAAAATAGATTCATTATCCCGAACGAAGAAAAAGTTTTGTATAGACAAGGTATCCAAGGACATGTTTGTGATATCCTTGAGGGTGGCAAACAAGCATTTCAAAAACGTGAGCAAAAATATAATTTTAGTTCTTAGCTAATTTCCCAAAAAATCCAATTTGTTTTCGGACGGACGGCGGAGCAAAAGGGCAAAAAGGAAGGGGGTTGGGGGGAAGGAATTTTTGCCCTTTTGCGATTAAGATTAGAGTGTTTCCGCTTTTCTCTGATTAAGAGAAACACAAAACAGAAAAATTTTCTTTTCCTTTTAAAAGAAAAAATTGCGCGCGAAAAAATTAAAAAATGTAATGAAAAAATTTCTGTTTTGGTTTGCCGTAGCGGAGCGGAGGCAAGCGGAAACGCACCTCATTATTCTGGATTCTGTTCAAAAAAAGTTAGAATTTCAACCAAAAGGTACCGCATTGATTTGTTATTTTTAATTGTATATAATAATACATATGATTAAAAAAATAACATTATTATCTCTATCAATATTGTTTTTAGGCACATCTTCTGCTAGTGCTAGTTTTTGGGATGACATTAAAGGAATGTTTAATCAAGAACCTTCTGGCTATGAGTGCATTATTATGGTTGATAACAACAAAATTAGTGATCCCGAGTGTTTAGAATATATCCAAAGGGGCCACAAATGTCAGATAACCGGCAAGTATAATGGGGGAGTTCCTAATTTTTGTCTAACAACCTGTCTTGAAAGATCTAACATACCAGCAAAATGTGCTAAGGTTGATGTTCAAGTGTCTTCTTTTTCGGGAGAACAAAAGGGCCTTCCTCAAATAAATATAGATAACATTATTGAAAACATTAATATTCCTGAAATTAAAATTCCTGAAATTGTTATTCCTAAAATAGAAATACCTTTCTTGAATCAAGAAAACGAAGAAGAGGAAGAATATAAATGTGAAATTGATGAAAAATGGAATGGTAAGGAATGTATTGTTGATAAGGTGCTTTTGCCCAATGAGTATGAAGTAATGTATACATCAAAAGGAGAGAAGATAATAAAGTTTGTTGATAGTTATGGTCAAGAAAAGTACACAAGAGACGGCAAAAATTATTATGATACTTATGGAAGAGCTGCGACAAACAATATACTTACATCGACCATAGAAAAAGCGAAAGAATTGCCAGATAAAATATGGGACTTCTTCTTTAAAACAAAATTAGTTGATAAAGACAAAGAACTTCAAAGAGAAGTAGGGAGAGAAGTTTTTAGAACACTTCAAGATGATAAAATTGAAAAGATTGAAGAAAAATATGCTGATATAGTGGGAGATATTGCTAGTAGTTTTTTGCCAGAACAGGCCAAAGATTTAGTTAGTGTTCCAGCAGATAGCATTAAGAAGTTTGCTAAAGAAGCAAAAGAAACAGAGTTTAGCGAGGGTGTAATGATTTACATTAAAGAGCGCGAAGCAGGAAGTACGAGAAATCAACTTTATCAAAATACTCCCGAAGAATTAATTTATGGTGGTATTGGCGGGGGAGTTGCGGCTGGATTAAACGTTGAATATCCTAAGGCACTATTATTTTCAAAGTATGAAGAAGCATACCAAAGATATGTAATAGCTAAAGAGTTGGGAAGAAACGATTAATATGAATAACAGGTTATGAATAATAACCTGTTTTTTTTTATCTTTCAAACTTTAAAAAGTATCCCTTTGGTTTTGACTCTCTCTCAATTATTTCTTTCCATTCCGTCTTTATTTCTGAGACCCTTTTTATTTTATTGCCATGCCAACACAGAGGATCAACTACTCTTGATTTACAAGAAACCTTTCCTTCATAATTGTTAGGATTATTTTCAAAACTAATTTTATTATTCATGCGATCAAAAAGTAATTTTAACTCAGCATCATTTTTAAGGTATTTGGATATTTTATTTAGAACCTTTTTGTCTGTTGTGTATAAATCTTTTTCTGAAATATATCCTTTTGATATTGCATAACGAAGATATTTTCCAACTGTCCAAAACATAACAGCAGAGGGAAGCCCTGCAAAATAATCAGAATTAATTTTTAAGAATAATTTAGCGAAATCTTCGCCGGATTTTTCGCTCTTAAAGAACCAATGATTATCTTTGGTTTCTAAATTATTAAGAAAATATTTTCCATCTTTAATTTCATTAAAAATTATTGATGTTCTAATTGAGTAATCAATTCTATCTGCACATAAATCTGGAAGATCTCTTTCTTTAAGTGGAAAATTATTATCATTAAGAATATAATCTAAATCAATATTATGCTTTTTAAGTATATCTGGTATTTCTGATTTTTTGACAAAACTATTAAAGATATTATCTTGATGATATTGCTCTTCTTCTGATCCAGAATCTAGTACATAATCTATGCAATGTGAAAAAGCAGAATGAGAAACATCGTGAATTAGTCCAGCTATTTGCTCTTCTATTGGAGCGTTATATGACTTTAAAAGTAAAAAAACACCTATTGAGTGTTCAAAACGAGAGAAACTAGTTTTGGGAAAATATACCTCAAAATATCCAGCTTGATCAATTTCTTTTAATCTTTGTAGAGTAGAGCAATTAATCAAATCTAAAATTACAGGTTCATTTATTTCTACTTTTCCATATATCCTATCTTTGTATTTCATAATTTTTGTGGCGGAGAGGGAGGGATTCGAACCCTCGAGCCGTTTTCACAGCTAACACCTTAGCAGGGTGCCCCATTCGACCACTCTGGCACCTCTCCATTGATGAGGCCATTCTATACAAAATAACCCTAAAGGTCAACTATTTGTCTTGTGGCCGTTACTCCCCAAACAGTGCTTGCTTGTGCCTCTTTCAATTTTTTTGACACTTCTTCCATAGTTGATCCAGTAATATAGACATCATCAATAACGATGATTTTTTTGTTTTTAACATTTTCTATTACACAAAAAAGATTTTCTTTTTTTCTCTCTATGCAGTTAAGTAGGGGAATCTTTGTTGCTTCAGAAATTATTCTTGCTATTTCTTCTGATTGATTGAAGCCCCTTATTCTTTTATCTTTATTTGATATTGGAACGCTAGCTAAAAAAAAGTCATTATCAATTTGGCAATCAATTATTTGCAGATGTTTAATTATTAAATAAGCAAGAGGAATAGAAAGTTCTTTTATGCGAGAGTTTTTTAATTTGTTAATTATATTTTTAACAATTTTATTCTCAAAAGATGTTGCCGAAAACAATTTATCTAAACTTCTATTTTTACAATTATTGCATTTATTTTTTTTCTCTAATTTCTCACAAAGGCAATACTGAAAATGATTTACTTCAATTAAAGATAAGCAATCCTCGCACAAAAAGGAGCCCTCTCTTTTGCAATTGATACATTCCTTTGGAAAAAGTAAATCTAATAGTTTTTTCATTTTTAAAAATATGTTATTATATACTTGCCAAGAAAATATTAGATGATATAATTATTTTAACATGATTTTTGGAAATAAAAAAAATTCAAATGGTTTCGGAATAGACATTGGAACTAAGAGTATTAAAATTGTAGAAATTTCTAAAAAAAAGAATGGCTTTGCTTTAGAGAATTATGCAGAATTAAATTTAGATTTTGCTTGCAGGGACTTTTTTAGATCTTTTGATAAAAATACTTTAAATCCAGACATCGAAAACATATCAAGAGCCCTGGGGATACTAATTGAGGATTCTCAAATTAATTACAAAAAGGCAACATTTTCATTGCCTGATTTTGCAACATTCTTTTCTTCTTTTGAAATGCCTCCAATGTCTAAAAAAGAAATTGAAGGGGCGATAGGGTTTGAAGCAAGAAAGTATATTCCTTTGCCTCTCTCAGAAGTTGTTTTAGATTGGCAACTTGCGAACCCCAACAAAACAGTTGATAAAGAATTAAAAAATGAAGTTTTAGTTATGGCTGTTCCTAAAATTGTTATAGGTCAGTATAGGGAAATAGCAGAAAGATCAGGAATTATTTTAGAGTCGCTAGAGGCAGAAGCGATGGCCCTAAAGAGATCATTATTAATTGGAGAGCCAGAAGGCAATGTTTGTTTGGTTGAGATGGGATATCAAAGTATTAATGTGAGTCTTGTTGAAAATGGATTTATGAAGATGAGTTTTAGCTTTGACACTGCAGGGAAAGATTTAACTAGTGTTATTGTTGAAAATTTTGATGTTGATGTTCGTGAAGCGGAAATTGTAAAAAGAAAGTATGGCATATTAGATGGTGGTGATGTATCAATAAAAGATGTTTTAGAACCAATGGTTTTTGGGATAACATCAAAAATTAATAAGATAATAAAGGGATTTGAAAAAGAAAGGGGAACCGTTATCTCAAAAATTATTTTATCTGGAGGAACATCTTTAATGCCAGGATTACTAAATTATTTTAAGAATTCTTTTAGAGAAATTGATGTAGAAATGGGAAAACCATTTGAAAAAATAGAATATAATGCTTCTCTTAGAGATAGAATTAAAGAAATTAACGCTAATTATGCTATTGCATTAGGCGAAGCATTGAGGAAATTTGAATAATAAGATATAATTTTATATATATGGCAATTGACATAGGGCCAGTTAAAAAAGAAAGACCAAAAGAAAATAACATTATTTTGATACTGCCAATTTTGTTTTTGATCCTTTCTTTTATGGTATATTTTTTAATTGCTTTTTTATTTGTTCCTCAGAAAAATTCGGAAATTCAAAAACTAACATTAGAAATTTCTAATCTTAATACTGCGTCAGTTAATTCTAATATAAAAGAACTTAATACAGCCAAAGTTTTTATTAGTGATTTTAAAATCCTTTTAGATAATTCTCCTAAAATGTCTAAATTTTTTGAAAGTTTTGAAGCATGGAAACATCCTCAAATTGTATATTCTAATTTAAAGATAGATTCAAGCATCAGAAATGTTTCAGTTTTTGGTAAAACAACCACCAATAGAAACTTAATGGAACAGATAGCAACTTTAAAAAATGAACAATCAATAGAAAGTTACGAATTATCAAATATCGTTGTTAGTGAAACGGGGGAGACCTCTTTTAATATTTCTTTAATTATTAAAGCAGGATTATTAAGATAGTATGGAACAAAAACAAATAAATTTATTAATTGCTGGTGTTATAGTTGTTCTTATTTTTGGTGTTTTTCAATATTTAATTTCTCCTAAATATCAAGAAATGATTTTTAAAAATAGCGAAATAGAATCACTACAGGGCCAAATAAAAAACATTAATGATTATTATTCCTTTACTGAAGCTAGTTTTCAAAAATTAAAAAATGCTGGTTGGGAAACCAAGAAAGATATTATAGGAGCAAACTTTACATCTTCTCCCTTTTTCTTTCCTAAGGCGCACCATCTTTTAAGAAATCTTGCATCTCAAAATGGATTAACAGTTTCTAATATAACAAATTCTAATCCAGTTGATATTTTGAAAACACAGGAAGAATACAAGGATTTATTGCAGGGCCCAGTTAAAAAAACAACTTTTAATTTATCACTTTTGGGAACGCAAGAATCATTTAAAAATTTATTATCTACAATTGAAAATCAGGCAAGGATCATAACAGTTAAAAACATCAGCGTTCTTCCAGTATCAACTTATGCTGGTCCAATACCCGAAGGTTTCCTTAATTTCAATTTATCAGTGGACCTTTATTCTTATTAAATATGATAAACATAGAACAAGAAAAACCAACAAAAAAGAAAAGTTCATTAGAAAAAATGGCACCATTTGTTTTGCTAGTTTTTATTGCTTTTGGAGGGTGGTTTGTTTTTAATAATTTTTTTAATAGTAACCCCCTAGGAACACCAGAAGAAACAAACAATCAATCATTGGAGCAAGCAAAAATAGAGGAATTAATTAACTTTATTAATTCAGAATCTTTTACTAAATTAGTATTTACACCAGACCCTTCTATATTTGATGAGGTAAGTGGTGTTTCAAATTAAAAAAACATGATATTGTTACAAAAACTTGTCGAGAAAAATAAAATAACAAAAGAAAATGCACAGGCAATAGAAAAAGAATTCGCCAACTTTCAGGGGAGCGAAGAGGCCTTTTTATTTTCCAAAAAAATAATTAGTGAAAAAGACATCAATGATGCCAAATCAGCAGTTTATAATCTTCCTTATTTTGATAAAATAGATTTACTAGAGGTTACTAGTGAAGTTTTAGCAATGGTTCCCGAGGACTCTGCACGATTCTATAAAATTATTCCACTTGCTTTGAACGGCGATGTTTTAGATGTTGGTCTTGTTGATCCAGAAGATATAAAAGCAAGAGAAGTTTTAAACTTTTTAGCTAGGCAAAATAAAATTAAATACAACACCTATGTCGTTAATGAAAACTCTTTCAAAAACTTCCTAAAAAAATATAGAGACATAAAAGAAGAGGTAAGCAAGGCGTTGAGTAATTTAGAAAAAGAATTAGGCAGTGGTAATGAGGGCATTGATTTTAATTCTGCTGATCAAAAACCAAAAGCAGAAAAACTTTCAGAAGAAGCGCCGATTATTAAAATGGTGGCAGTTATTTTAAGGCACGCTGTTGATGGGGGAGCTTCTGATATTCACATTGAACCAGAAGAAAAACAAATGAGAGTTCGTTTCAGAATGGATGGAAATCTTTTTTCATCTTTATTTCTACCAATTCATACCCATGCATCAATTGTTACTAGAATTAAAATTCTTTCTAATTTAAGAATTGATGAAACAAGAATTCCTCAAGATGGAAGATTTGGAGCCAAAATAGACAACAAGTCAATTGATTTTAGGGTATCAACTTTCCCTACTAAATTAGGAGAAAAGGTTGTGATCAGGGTTCTTGATCCTACAGAAAACCTAAAAACATACGAAGAAATTGGTCTTTCAAAATATAATTTAGCGTTATTAAAAAAATCCGTATCAAAACCATTCGGATTGATATTAACAACTGGTCCTACTGGTTCTGGTAAAACAACTACATTATATACAATTCTTAAAGAATTAAACGAGCCAGATGTGAACGTGGTTACTCTTGAAGATCCGATAGAGTATTTTATCCCTGGAGTTAATCAATCACAGATTAGACCAGAAATTGGTTATGATTTTGGACAAGGATTAAGGTCTGTTGTAAGGCAAGATCCAGATATTATTATGGTTGGTGAGATAAGAGATGAGGACTCAGCTGCTCTTGTTACCCACGCTGCACTAACTGGACACGTGGTTTTATCAACATTACACACTAACAACGCTATTGGTTCTATTTCAAGATTGATAGATATGAAAGTAAAATCTTTCCTTATCCCAGCAACTCTTAATGTTGTTATTGGTCAAAGATTGGCTCACAAACTATGTCCTTTCTGTAGGGAAAAAGTAAGGCCAGCAAAAGAAATAGAGAAAGAAATAATTAGACAGCTTGAAGATCTTCCCGAAAGATTTAAATCGCATTTTAAAATTCCTAAAGATGTGTTTGTTTACAAACCAAAAGGTTGTCCTAAATGTAATATGAAAGGAGAGAAGGGCAGAATAGGTATTTTTGAAGTTCTTGAAATGACAACTGGCCTAGAAAAAGTTATTCTTGATGATTATTCAACTTCTAACATTGCTAACGAAGGAAAAAAACAGGGAATGATAACAATGAGACAAGATGCATTGATAAAAGCATTAGATGGTACTATTTCGGTAGAAGAAGTGTTTAGAGTTACCGAAGAACAAAAAAATTAAAATGGATTATCAAATATATCTAAAACAATTATTGGACTTAACGATAAAAAATAATGCGTCGGACCTTCATTTTTCAGAGGGGCATTGTCCTGCCATGAGAATAAATAGAGCGCTTGCTTTTCTTGAAAAAGAAAAACCATTAAGTGCAGAGGACTCAAAGGGCCTTTGTTTTGCCTTAATGAACGAGAGTCAAGCAGAAGAATTTCTTAAACAAAAAGAGGTTGACTTTTCCTATAACTTTGAAAAAAGAGCTAGATTTAGGGTAAACATTTTTTATCAGATGGGAACTGTTAGCGCTTCTTTAAGATTAATTCCTGAAAAAATTAAAACAATTGAAGAATTAAACTTGCCGGTTAGAGTTAAAAAGTTTTTTGAATATAGTCACGGATTAGTTTTGGTAGTTGGTCCCTCTAGTCATGGTAAAAGTTCTACTTTAGCGGCGATGCTAGATGAAATTAATAGAAGTAGATCTTGTCATATAATTACCATAGAAGATCCAGTCGAATATGTTTTTAAAAAAGAGAAATCAATTGTAAGTCAAAGAGAATTACACTCAGACACAAAATCGTTTGCAAGAGCCCTAAGATCGTCACTAAGAGAAGATCCAGATATTATTATGGTTGGAGAAATGAGAGATCCAGAAACAATAGCAGCAGCAATTACTTCTGCAGAGACAGGCCATTTGGTTTTTGCTACGCTTCATACAAATTCAGCAGCTCAAACAATTCATCGAATAGTAGATAGTTTTGAAGGAGCTCAGCAAGCTCAGATAAGGGCACAACTGGCCAGTTCTTTGGTGGGAATAATTTCTCAAAGATTAATTCCAGACAATAGCGGGGGAATTGTTCCTGCTTGTGAAATACTTTTTAACAATTCAGCAATTTCAAATTTAATAAGAGACAATAAGATATATGAAATACCTTTAGTTATAGATACTTCTTCAGAATTGGGTATGATATCTTTGAACAGATCCTTGGCAGATTCTATAAGAAAGGGTAGAATAGGCATAGAAGAAGCGATAAAGTTTTCAAATAATCCAAAAGAGCTTAAAAAGATAATATAATGAAATTTCAATATCAGGCAAAAGATATAAACGGGAATAAAAAATCTGGAACAATAGATGCAAGATCTAGAGAAGAGGTTTTAAGTTTCTTAAGTTCTGACAATCTTTTTCCAATAGAAGTAGTTGAACAAGTTGCTGAAAGGGATAAACCGGTAATGGAAAGAAAAATTACTTTCTTTGAGGGTGTTTCAATGAAAGATGTGGCAGTTTTTTCTAGACAACTATCAATCATGATTGATTCAAACGTTCCTCCAGCTGAAGCGATAGAAGCACTGGGAGATCAAACAAGAAATGCTTTTTTTAAAGAAAGAATACATAAAATTGCGAAAGATGTTAGAGAGGGAACACAACTATCTAAAGCTCTTAAAAAATATCCTGATATTTTCTCTGTCTTTTATGTCAATATGATAAGATCTGGAGAGGTCTCAGGAAGTTTACCAGGTATTTTACAAAAAGTAGCAAGCCATCTAGAAAATGAATACGAAATAAAATCTAAAGTTACAGGAGCAATGATTTACCCAGGAATTATTTTAATTGTTTTCGTTTTAATTTTTGCTGTTATTATGATTTTTATTATTCCTGGATTGGTTGAGGTTCTTCAGGAGGCGGGATCAGAATTACCATTAGCCACAAGAATAATTATGGGTATTTCAAGTTTCTTTGTTCACTATTGGTATTTAGCATTGCTTCTTTTGGGAGGAATTATTGTGTTTTTTGTTCAATTTCCCAAAACTAAAACTGGTAAAGATTTTTTTGACAGATTAATAATTAATATGCCCGTACTAGGAAACTTTTTTAAAAGTTTATTCCAATCACGTTTTGCTGAAAACTTCTCTACTCTTCTTGGGGCAGGAATTACAATTAACGAGGCCCTAGAAGTTGTTGCAAATTTAATAGGAAATAATGTTTACAAGGAGGCGATATTAGAAGCACAAGCAGATGTCGTCAAGGGAGAAAGTATTAGCGTTGTTCTATCAAGAAGGCCAGACATTATGTCTCCCTTGCTTGTGCAGATGGTTTCTGTTGGAGAGAAGACGGGAAAACTTGACTCATCTTTAGAAAATGTAGTAAGATTTTATAAGAGAGAGACCGACAACTTTATTAATTCTCTTTCAAGCATAATTGAACCATTATTAATTATCGGTCTTGCTTTAATGGTTGGATTATTAGTTGCCGCAGTTCTTCTTCCAATTTATCAAGTAAGTACAAGTATTAAATAATAATAATAAAATATGAATAAAAAAGGTTTTACATTAATTGAGTTGTTAGTAGTAATTGCCATCATTGGTATATTATCAGGAACAGTTGTTGTTTCAATGTCTGGAGCTCAAGGAAGCGCCAAAGACGCTAGAATCAAATCAAGTTTGGGACAGATAAGAACAACAATGGAAGTCCATAAATTTGGCGCTGGAAATGGCTCTTATGCATGGACTGCAACAGGAATGACTACATTACTTGACGATATTGATGATCAAGGAGGAGATGCTCATGTTAAAACAGCAACACCCACAACAGCATGGTGTATAAGTAAGGACCTAGTTGGAGGATCAGGAAGTTGGTGCGTTGATAGCACTGGAGCAAGCAGAGCAGCTGTTTGTACTACAGCATTAACAGCATGTCCTAATTAATATATAATATGAATAAAAAAGGTTTTACATTAATTGAGTTGTTAGTAGTAATTGCCATCATTGGTATATTATCAGGAACAGTTGTTGTTTCAATGTCTGGAGCTCAAGGAAGCGCCAAAGACGCTAGAATCAAATCAAGTTTGGGACAGATAAGAACA